>JGI20166J26741_11830028_pt1 | contig 20667 bp, 18 predicted proteins | sample TergutCu122P5_FD_26741 | JGI IMG/M metagenome (IMG submission 26741)
GGGACACAGTGACAAAATTTTCAGCTGTACCTCTGATTCACACTTTGTGGTCTCCATGCATACCCTGTCCAAGTACTTGCCATCATTACTGAGTTTATTTTCAGTTTTCCCCAATTCCTATAAACAAATGCCAGGATAACATGATAAAATAGCCACAAATGCTTCCTTCTACAGCTCTTCCATTTGTTCCTCATAATCATCTTACCATATTTTGTTTAATGTTAACATTAGCATATTTAGTACTGTAAAAGAAAATAAATTTGGATTAATACTTCATTTTGATACTTTTATCTTCTAGAGGGTAACATGATCAAATATGCAGTGGGATTCTTAATTGGATACAATAAATGAGAACTGTTCTGTTGTTGAAATTAACCAAAAGGTCCCATAAACTAACAACTGCAACAAATTTGTTAGCAGGCTATGGCTGTGTAAGAATTACGTCAAGTACTGAAGTATGTAGCAATGGCAGTGCAACATACTATGTGGTTTGTGTATGATGGAGCCCTTCCTCATGTTACCTGTAATCTAAACCAGTTTGTGAACTCTCACTACTCATATTAGTAGGTTGAAGCAAGCTGGTTTTGTGGCCTCCATTATCTTTTATTTCACTCCTGCTGCCTTCTGCCTGTGTGTTCATCTGAAAGGTATGGTGTAGTATAAGCTTTGGAGTATGAAAGAAAAGGCTACAAAGAGCAGGTCAATAATGGCATCAGGAAGTGGAATCACCAGCTAGGAGATCTTGTGTTAGCAAAACACGACCTTATTTTAGAAGCTGTAGAAGTCACTGCAGATAATTTTGTACATTCATTTAACAGACTCAGGAAAGTCACAAAATTATCAGCATCTACACTTGAATTTGGTGATATGAATGGCAGGACAAGGGCACTTTAATTAAGCAAGCTCTGAAGCCATATTTAAGTCTAAATTCAGGAGAAAATAAAAGAAAAATTGTGAGTGAAGTGAAATCAAGTCATTCATTTTGAAAGGGAGAGATCATAGTGGGAAGTACAGTGTGACAATGTGGCCTGCCTACCACATCAATCATTATGCCATCAAAGTCTGAACGTCACAAGTGCCTAGCTAGCCATCTTTCTTGGCTTACTTACTTCAGAATGAAACTGCAGCTTACAAAGTAAACAGCGTGTTCTTCCAGTCACCCCACTTCAAATTGTTTGGAGGGCAGCATCACCACCATTGCTAATATTAAATTCCAAGGCAGTTACATGTAACTCTCTAATGTGATTCCTGTAGGTATGTTTAAAGTGTGTAGACATACAGGTATATACGCGCATATAACACACCTGTGATAAAGCCTTTAATCAGTGTTATGAAAGTCACTTCCACCTAAGAAATGTTGCCTGGGGCCGTTGTCTGAAAGAGTGATGCTGATAGAGTTTTTTGACTCCAAAGTCATTATTTTTCAATGTTGTGTGCCTTAGAAGCAAACTGTGTGTGGTGAGTCCTACTGAAAGACACAAAAAACTGCATTGTGGCATACATTTTAGAAAAGAAGGCACAAGTTCTTGACTAAACAGTGGTTTTTGCATCAAGACAGTGCACAGTCACATACCACTAAAGCAGCAGTATTATCATTAGCATGTGCTTGTGGAACACCTGTAAAACACCCAGCCTACTGTCCAGACCTCACCCAATTTGATACCTCTTTGTGAGCTGTGAAGGTTGAAATTGGTCTCTGACAAGTGATGCAAGCCACCACTGCAGCCCTGTGCATCATGTGGGAAAACAACCTGCAGCATTGTGTTTGGGAAGATGGTGGAGCACTGCAAAAATATGCTGTTACTTGGAACAGGAAACTATGCCAAAGCATCAGATGCCTGAGATACAGAACAGTGTGAATAGTCTGATTGCTCTTTAAACACTCCTTCTAGTACATTTAAATATGTTTCAAACAAGTGCCAGAGCTACACAAACCTTATGCTTATTAATCTTCAAAGAATAGTCCTGGGAATTTATGCATACTGCGGTCTCAAGTGCAACCTTCAGAATTATTTTAATTTGACATTCTCACATTTTAATATTGGACCACTTAAATCAGAACTTGAGGCATGAATTCAGACAGAACCTCATTATTCCATTGTTATAAATTTACATCAGCTGGTATTGTCATTCATTAATTTCCCATTGATCAGCTTCCTGGCTGCAGATACAGTATTGTGCCTAGCTCTCTCAAGTATATTAATAAGTCACTGAAGTTTAAAGTATGGATTGTCAAGAGGTATTGAACCTCTTGACAATCCATACTTTACACTTCAGTGACTTATTAATATACTTGAGAGAGCTAGTTGTTAGTTGAAAGATAATATTGAAATAGATATTAAAGAAATAATGTGTAGAAAAGCACCATCATTACCAAAATGCTAGTACATTCGACATGTATAATCAGTGTACACTTACACAACACACAGACAAAAAGAGTAACTGGTAAAACTGAAACTCCAAAACCAAAATTATCCACAGAAAAATTGTGATTAAATTGTGACAGACAGATAAGAAAGAAATAAAAGTACACAACATAAGTGATACTGTTAATGAACATTTATTCTGAGTAGAAGTAAAGATAAGAAACACAGAAAGAAACATTCAGTTTTAACCTCATGTAAGCGCTGTTTTAAAACGCTCATGTTAATTATAATACTGAGTGAATATCTTGTTAATATTGTAAATCTATGTATGGCATTGTGAATATTTGCGTAAGTGCCTGATGATCACCTAACAGGGTAGATATATGTTGCCCTTGTTTTATACTTTTATTGTGGAATATATACAATGTTGGTTGTGTAGGTGGACAGAAACACTGGAAAGTTATGGCGGTATGTACTGTATATAGCTGGTTGAGGACAGGGCTCAGTGGCTGGCTGTTCTGTGTCTTGTAATATACATTTGGTTAAAGGCAGGAAATTTCTTGAGCAGCTGAACTGCTGTTAGTATCGCAGTGACTCTGGTCCATGATAGTTTGAAGTGTGTCAAAGCTCAACACAGGGATAAATAATACTTACAAGAGGCATAGCTACGATTTCCTCTTGGCAAATTTCTTCTGCTCACTGTCTGAGGATGGATACTATGAACTGGGCGCTAAAACTGGCAGTGTCGGCTTATGCATCTTCATGCACAAGATTTAGAGTTAAAACAAAGACCATAAAACTGATTAATTCCTTGAATCAAAATCCTTCTTCAGAAGCTAAGTTGCTGATTTAGTTAAATTCTTTGCCTTGCATGGAATCTGGAGTTTGGTTACTGTGTTCACAAAGTCCTAACCCTCTCCTGAGCCAGATTTGGCAACAAAAATTGTCTGCATCTGTCATCATTCTGTGTACTTATATAAAACAGTCACTACAGATCTGCATACCTGGCAAATAGTCTGTCTCAAAAATTCTGAAATCACATGTGGTAATATGTTTGTATCTATTAAATAGGCATAACGTTCTGTTTACATGTAATAATAATCTCCTTAGTCATAGAAATTTAAATGCAAAATTCAGTACAGAATTTCTTGTCTCTGGATTTATAGTAGTATTGTTATGTTAAAATACATTTCGGTGTGGGGTCAATGTGACTTAAGGTGTTTAAATGTGTCTTGTTAAAATTACTGAAGGTAATGGTATAAACAATTTTAATTCACAAGACTTAAAAGGAATTAATAGGTAAAATTATACATACTACCTCCATAAGGTAATGATAATGTGACTTTCTTAGGAATGTTTCAGTCTTGTTGGTGTACATATCACTTTATCTGCAAGTTGGTGACTGTTGTCTGTAGAATTATAGCTTAAAATAAGTTATTACAATTCAACCATGTGAAGCATAATTTCTATACCTGAACAAACATACAATACTGGACATTTAACACTGCACACTTTATGTGGACACCACTCATGACACAGTAAAAAATTAACTGAAATACAAATGTGTAATGTTGTATGCTTTACAGTATGGCAGAATGTATGTAAAACTTATGTACATATTACATCCTCTAATGAAGGCACAGCACTCTTGACTATGACCTTGACATGGCCATAGTACTAATACCTATCAGGTACACTGTTGGATTCAACCAGTCTACTTCTCGCTGGTGAATAATCCAAGAATACTCGAATAAATTTCTGCCAGAGTGATTCATGTGCTGAAATAATTTCCAGTTCTCGCCTCCTCTTTTCTTTGAAATCCCTCCACTCTTTGTAGATTTTTGAATTCTGTGGATGCCACAATTCTGAAGGCTGAAATGCAGACTTTATGCCCTGCAATGAAGGTAATTGGATGTTATTTGTTGCAATTTTAGTGCATTCAAAGCAGAGTTAAAATAAGAACCCTGATATAAGTATAATGAAATCTAAGTTCTGAACTTTGTTAAGTCATCCTATTACACAGTGACTGACTCCTTTTAGCAGAGTCCCTTTTGAAAAGGCCAGACATGCTGAAGCAGTAGGAAGCTGTCCACTATTAATGGAACCTGATTGCTCATTACTGTATTGGCAAGACCTACCACTGTTCATAGATTAAACTTTAACAGGGCGAACAGGATAACACTGTCTCATTATGTGTACACCATTTTTATCTGAAAGGGCAAACTTTGTCTAGCAGTAGGCATTTAAATTGAACAGTGCTCTGTCCACAGCAGACACCTGGATTTAACATGCCATACACTAAAAGGTTAAGCCACATCAAACCAATTCACGTGTTCCCATCCTATTTCTGTAGTACATATTTTAATACTCTCCTCACATTTATGTCTAGATATTTGAAGTGATGTACCTATTATTTTCTGTAACGTTGACCAACATTTTGCAGTCTTCAACCATTTGATCATCTGGACATTTAGTGAAGAGCGCACAAGTTATGATCTCACTTTGCAGTGTTTAACAGCTTCTCATTGCATTCTGTCTCTTTGGTTCAGATATTAATCTTGGGACTGTGTCTTCCAGCACCCCCAATCTCTTTTCTTCCCTTAATCTGAGATACCCAAGTTTTGCAACCAGCATTATCAAGGGTTATGCTTTTTTGCATCATTTTAATTCTAAAGGCCGTTACTTGTAGGTACTTTTACTGAAATATTTACAGGTATTTCACATTTTGTGACATAATACTCTGAAGGTCAACAAGTAAGCACTCCATGACAAGCTTCATGATTATTCAAAATGGGTATTTTTATAAATAATCAAACTAATTAGATTTTTATCTTCAGTTGAATGTGCATTTACAGGCTAAGGCTTCATTCTGAATCATTACTAACCTCTCTCTTCTTAATTACAGCAACCAATGCCCAGATTGGGAACTGGATCACCCCAAATCCAAAAAGAACCCAACCAGCAGCTGAAAGAAGGCATATGATTGTATTTATGTGAGAACTTGAAGTACTGTGTGGCTAGATTATGTGGCTGGCCTTAGACTGCATATAAATAATGGTACATCGGATACTAATATATCCCAGGTTTTCAAACATGGTAATCATATTACTTGCCTTAGTTCCCAAACTTCAAATTTCATATGAATACACTTTATTGTCGCTCATTTTGGATGAATTTTTTAGGTACAAATAATATATCAGCTATATGAGGTTTGTTCAAAAAGTATCCAGATTGGAACTGTAGTGGTTGTTCACTGGGTGGGATGTGTTTGCAACCAGTCTTGACATGTCTGTACATGTCTTAGCAACTCATGACACAAGTTGCAAGTGGCTGCGTTTGCTCAGTTGGCTGTAGTAGGTCGTGGAAGTAACACGCGCGTTTATGTCATAGCGATTTTTACGATGTGTGAAAGTACCAAACAACGCATTTGCATCAAGTTTTGTTTTAAAATTGGAAAAACCAGAATGGAAATGTATCAATTATTGCAGCAAGCATATGGTGAAGATGCACTGGGTTGTACACAAGTGTTTTACTGGTTCCGTCGATTTAAAGAGGGTAGAACCTCCTTTGAAAGCAGCCGCCACTTGGGACAACCGTCAACATTGAGAAACGAGGAAATGATTGCTAAAGTTAGAAAAATCGTTTGCAATAACAGGAGATTGACAGTATGAGGGATAGCAGATGACTGTGCGATGTTTGCTTGAATCAGTTCACTGAAAACGACCGGCAAAATGGTGGGATGGTGACTGAATCCTGCACCACGACAATGCACTCGCACACACTTCACATCTTGTGCAGCAGTTTTTGGCCAAACACGGCACCGCTCAGTTGCAGCAGCCGCCATACTCGCCAGATCTCACACCGTGTGACTTTTTCCTATTCCCAAGGCTTAAGAAAGTTCTGAAAGGACACCAATTTAAGGCAACAGAGGACATCAAACGAAATTCGACGACGATACTGTTAGACATCCCGAAAGAGGAGTTTGCAAAATGTTTCCAACAGTGGCAGCAACGTTGGATGAAGTGTGTAGCTGCGGAAGGGAACTATGTTGAAGACAATTAGGGTAAAAACCCCGTAAGCTTTATCTACTTCATGTACTGTGGTCAGTCTGGATACTTTTTGAACACACCTCATATGTGGAAATGCATCTCAGCTTAGAATGAAACAAAAATGACTGCTGTCAAATATAAGCAAGACAGAGTAACTGGAAATGTAACCAATACTACACAGTATTTAAATTTTATCTGTCATATTAATGAGCTTCATTATCTTAATGAGAAATGGTTCATCTTTTATAGCATCACTGTGTCTGTATTCTAGGTTTTTCTTCAGTTAAAGAAAGTCATGTTTCTTAAATAGGATCCTAACCCACATACCATAAGCAGATGTTGGAAACAGTTTATCTTGGTAAGTTTCTGGTTCCATGGTAACTATTGAGTACACTAGGATGACGATCATCAGAACAGGTGTAATGATCCCCCAGCAGAGTCTCCAGTAGGCACTGAGTTTCCTTCCCACCATAAACTCTAGATCACTACAGAAATTATCTACACCTAGAAAAAAACAGGTATTTGCATTATTAGTATTGTTATGTAGCAGATCTTAACTGAGAGAATTATAAAGTCACTACATTAATGTTGCATGTATTTGATACTTGCAACATTATCTATTTTTGAATGAGGCAGTTGTCAATTTCATGAAATAATTTGGCTTCAGCTATGCCACTGTTGGGACCAACTGTAAAACACTCCTTGAAGGCAGTGGTAGCTCACAACATAATTTTAGTCCTAGTAAGTGTCAGAGTAGTGATGAAGAATAAATGCTTTGTGTCTCACTGGTATAGTATCATGTACTGTTGTTTTAGTCCTGGATCAAGATTTGGAAGGCCAAGGGCCATTTCCATAATACCATATATGAATTTGGAATTCCAGCTATCCGGTCAGCATGTGTGTGTATGTGTGTGTGTGTGTATGCAGACACACGTGAGCATGCATGTAGGTGAATGTGTGATAACGCACATGCATGACGACTCATGTATTGACATTGTTCATTATGGAAAACATACTAACATTCGTACTATTGACAACACAAAAATACGCATGATTTCAGGTTTCCACATTGTTGAGGTTGAGGATTCTGGTCATCTGAGATTTTACACTGTGTGGCAGAGTTAACAGATGCAGACAGTCTGAAGGCACTGTTGAGAACCTTGAGACCTGTTAACTCCGCTACACAATGAAACATCCCAAGGGACAGTACCTGAAACAAAAATATATACTCAACATACACATATGGAAAAATGTGTACCACAAATATTTTTGTTAAAATGCCTTTATGTTAAGACATAAAAACTCTGTTAATCTGGCAAGCAGGAACTGGAAAGGTGCCAGATTATAGGCCATTCAGATTATTAGACTGTACCTATAGCAACCTTAGTTCTTAACCATTATTTTGTTACTGCTGATTCAGTATCATAAACAATTGCAACTGGTCCTTCTGTTTGTTTTTATTGTAGGTAGTTGACGATCCAACCTTGTTTGAAATCATTACCCCTCCGATTGCGTTACTTTAAAGCCTCCTAATTATATCATGTTTCTGTGTAATCCTTAAACTTATGTGTTTTCTCTTGCCAGCAGTACCTTATTTACAGATCTTTGAGTGTTCTAAAGCCATTATAATAGTTCAAACAAATAGTAACATGTACCTTATACAATACAATGGAATTGGAAATCACAATACCATGGATTGTGGCAAACAAGTGGTGTGTCCCACTAGTTGCTTATGATCATGGATTGTGTGAAACACTACTGACTTATGAAAACTTATGTATTCTCCGCTGAAAGAATGTGTGTGCTAATAATGTAATAACCAGATAACCCAAGGTAACATTGTTAAAATCAATACACATACCAGAAGTTATTAGCAGACATCAGATTAAAGGAATTTTGCTGTAATGTGCCATTTAAAGTTTTGTTTCCCATAAACTCTGTGAACTTCATTCACTCATCTTTCAGTAACAGCTCTTTGACATGGTAATATGCATTAAGTTTTTAAATTTTATCTTCTCCTAATGTGTAATGGTTGCTGGTATTGGTTTGATCTGCTTTAGTGAAATATCCAAATTTGTTGCAAATCTCACTTTGGGCTGAAATTCCTTTATTTTTGTGGAATGTTTAAAAAATTTAATACAGTATAGTAAGTTTGGTCTGAAATTTTTGGCTTCGAAAAATTGTAGACAAGAATGATTTTTCTTTTCCATGTGGAAATTAATTGTAAATGAACTTAATTCTTTCATCACAAAACTGCATATTGACATCTTCATACTGAAAAAATTTTGGATTAACTGTCACCATACTCTGTTCTTACATGTAGCACAAAAGTTGTCAGTTGCTGGAAGAGTTTCACAGCCAGGCCAAGGTCATTATGGGTTCTGTACTATCCGGATTGTTTCCAAAATTATTTGCAAAGTATCTGGGTATATTGTATGGTTCACAGCATTTTAGTTTTTAAAATAAGATACGCATGTCAAAATGTGAGAGTATTCAGTGCACCAAACAATAGAGCTTTCCCTGAAATAGAAGTAATTTTAAACTATTTTGCTTATTATGGAATCTATTTTTAATTATGTATGTGATAACTTAAAAGAAACTTACCGTAAATCCATGCAATTCCAACCACTTCAATTGATCCCAGGATAAAAACAGTAAAATTTGCACCATAGAAATCTACCAGAGTCAAAATGTACTGACCACCCTGCAAAATCATGAATTAAAAGTGTTAGAAACATATAACATCAAAAAAATTCAAGGAATTCGTGAGAGAAGCTTAAAAAAAAAAATTTCCCAGTCACTGTGAGTAACTGGTAACATTATGTCCTCCCTTTGCAGTGTATTTACTCAAAATGTTTTTGGAACAAGGTATAGAAGAAGAAATATATATATATATATATATATATATATATGTAACTTATTTCAAATATATTTCTTGTCACAATTTTGAAGAGGGAGTTTGTACTCAAATTGATATTTGCAGTCAGATCAGTTTGTATGAAAATTGGACTTCTGTACTGTACTGTACTGGATTTCTGAGAATGTGTAAATCTTTCTCTTCCTTGAAATGTTCCATTCAAAACAAACATTTTGCTAAAATGCATGATACTTGCACTCAGATCAATTTATATGAGAATTGGACCAATATATTGGATTTGTGAGCAGGTAGAGATCTTTCTGTTCCCTTAAAATGTTCCATTCAAACAAGATATGTTAAGTGAGAACACGTAATGTTATGGTTTCAAAAGTATTTGTTAGGGCATAGAGATTTGGAGAAACAGGGACAGGTAAAACAGAATATCTGGTCATCTTATTTTGTGATAATGCATACCTTGCAGGATGAGGTTTTGAGTGTGTCAACCATGACATAACTACTGTCTAAACTGGATCTTTATGGAATAAGTGGAAGAGAAAATGCGCTTCACAAATCTTAACCTCAGAGATGGATATCAAAGAGTATTAATATATCATAAGAATCACAGTTTTAGTGTCCTTTCTAACTGGGCAAAATTTAAACATGGTGCTACACAAGGTTCTATTTTGGGACCCCTACTTTTTCTTCTTTATATAAATGACCTACCTCAGATTAGAAATAACAGCTCTATACCAATATTATTTGCTGGTGATATCAGCATATGATGTACGTACTAATTCCAACTTCACAAATTACAGTAAGGACATCCATACAGTTTTTTAGTTTATAAATAAATGGTTTAAAGGAAATTTTCTCTCATTAAATTTTGAGGAAAAACACTATATTCCCTGTATAACCAAATATAATCCAATTATTAATACAAAGATTCATTATGGGAGTAAATTAATGCCCAGTGTTTTACATACTAAATTTCTTGGAAAGAATATTGACAGTTCCTTGTCCTGGAGAAATCATATAGAACAGCTTATATCTAAACTAAGAATTGCTTGTTATGTAATTAGGTCCACTAAGCCATACATGTCTCATACAACATTGATTACAGTTTGTTATTCCCTTTTTTTATTCTATTATGAATTACCATTTAATATTGTGGGGGAATTCTTCATACAGTTGTAAAATCTTTCGGATACACAAGAGGGTTATTAGAATTGTTATGGGATGTAGGAGTAGAGATGCATGTCAAAATTTATTCAAGAAACTGATTATTTTACTGTGTAAGTCAGAGTACATATTTTCTGTACTCTAATTTTTAGTTAATAATAAAGATCAGTTTGTAGTTAATTCAGAAACTTATAGTATAAATACTAGACAGAGTTTTAACCATCATTTATCTCAGACAAATCTGGCTACATACCAAAAAAGGGTTTACTGCCTTGGATTTAAGATTTTTTAATAGTCTTCCCTTCAACATTAAGAAGGCATGCAAGAAATATTTATTTTTTAGCCAATTCACTTACTGTTATTGTATTTGGAAATTTACCAAAAATACTACATTTTATTAAATTATTCTGTATTCTTGTAAAATGTTTTGGTGACTTTTTCAGACTTGAATTATGTCTGCATAAAGTGGTGAGTGTTGCTCATCAGTGTTGTGTGGGATCAAAGAAAATATGTGTGAAGCTGATTGGAGTCAGCACATGGGTAAGTCTTGGCAGATTGACTGACAAAAGTCAGCTGTATTTGGTCTAAATTGTACATGAATATTAAGAATGCCAGTCATGAAGTTTCATTAATCTTTTGTGATATCAAGTGGAAACACTATTGTTAGCTTCCAAACAGCAGACAGAAGGATGGCGTTATTGTTTTCAAGTACTGTGGTTTACTTACTGGTGTAATGTAGATAAGTCCTACGAGAAAACCAGAAGAACAGATGGCTAATGTCACCATCCAGTATTTGAACTGTGGAAACTGGTCACAGATAACAGTGATGACTGCTGCAGCAAGGGCTACAGCACTGCCAATTCCTAGTGTATACAGCATTAGGAAGAACACGACAGAAAAAAACTGAAACAGAGGAAGTTAGCATCAAACTGGAAACATCATTCTCATTGTTCATGTTGTAAGATATTAAATGCGGAAGATAAATGTGAGTTTTGGATTGTGAAATGCTAATACTGTAATACTGAGGCTTGTTAGATGTTGTGTGTTCCATATTTCATTGCCCAATAGTAGTGTCCTAGGAAGGTCTGTTACGTTGTAAACTTGTTTATGTGGCTCATGAAAAGGCTAATGTTGTCTAACGGGCAGCCTCCGTGGTCCATACCAGCACCGAATTATGCTATTGTGATCTGTGGTGGGTCAGCTGACTGCACTTGGCCGGTGACCATTGACTGACACTTAGCCATAAGATGGGAAAGTGCTCAAATGGCTTGTATTTTGGGAAAAGTATGAACATGACATAACATTGACTTAACTGGGTAAATCAGATGGGTGTGTAACCTGTTGCCATTGTGACATATTCTACAGATATTGTTATAAGATTGTTACTACTTCAGAATTCTTGGTGTAAGCTGTGCAAGGCATTACCATTGACCACCAATGTGGGAACCATCCTCTGAGACCTGAATACAAGGGTAGGGGGTTTTGATAGACCTCTGCCCACTGGGGTTTGTCACCTGATAGACACTCGCATGTGAAGTTGCTGTTAAGTTGTTAGTCCTCCTGACTTTGTCCCACTGTAGGGTTTAAAACAAAATTTATTTTGAGTGGTTTCTGTGATTACAGTGGAAAGGAATGATGCCCTATGATCATTCTGGTATTTTCTGAATCACAACTCTGGAAAGAATAATGTTAAGACATGTGTAATTTGTGAGATAATAAAATAATGCAACCCTGGGTGAGTTATTGTATTCAGGTGTCATCCCAAAACTGTCAGTTGCAAACAAGTGTGGTTTTCTGAGAACAACAGTATTTCAACTGTCATTGATCATCCATGGACCACAGAGCACTAGGATCAACTTTCAAATCCAATAGGGAAATCTTTTCCCCTTGAACTCCAAGATCTGTCACACCTGAGCTGAAGCAAGGGATCCGGTTCAGATGGAGTTAGTGTTGGCAGCATTGAGTGTTTTAGGTCCATTCCCAGAAGGAGCTAATTTCTGCCACTCCAAAGAATGATGTAGCCCACAGTCTTCATTACAATACATAGCAACTTCAATAATGTATCTCATTTACACCATGATGCACAGTCCTTGAGAAGCTGATAGTCACCCAGCTAATCAAAAAACTCCTTGCCTTTCATTGAACTTAAAAGCTCTTTTCTGTAGTCACAAGGGCCCACCATTTGTCCCTGTCCTGTGTTGAGTGAATCCAGTGCAACCCTTGAACCCTTTTTTAAGTTGGCTCTTACTTTCAGGTTACTTTACCACATTTTGTTTGCATTTCTCATTTCTCCCGGCTGCAGCCCAGCTCACTTTATTCTATGCTATTTGGTAAAGAGTACAGTTTACATAGCTCCTCATTATGCAGGTTTGTTCGACCTTGTACTGTTTTCTTTTAAGTCCAAATATGCTCTATTCTCAGACAAAATTAGGTCAATTTTCTTGCTCATGCAAAACTATAGGTAAAGTTCATTAAGTTAGGGAAGTTGCTGAGAGCTCAGATGCTGAATAAGAGGTCCCCATTCACACATACATTTACCTTGTTGCCATAATATTCCCATAATCTGTCATTACATATATCCTTCTTCCATGCCCTATACAGTTATCTCGCGTCGTTATATCCTTGTACCCCTTCATTCCAGACAGTGTCAATCTTAAATGCATATAAAGCATTCACATGTCCACTGTCAGTAATATAAAATTTCCAGAACTCCTTGTACATATTTTAGTTCAGAAAAAGTCACAAACACTTGGCAACGCAAAGATATTTAACCCTTCTACACTGGCCTTGGTGCACTGTACGGTCATGAGAACATTTAAGGGTGCTATATATTTAAAATCAATCAGTCGTGGGCAGTATTTGTAATTTAAACGCCAGCACCATTGAAGGGTTAATATTTTCAAGTACATGACATAATTTCAGTAAGGAATAATACACTAAAAGCACATGGACTTCGGTATTAAAAAAAAAATATATATATATATATATATATATATATGAAATAAATGTAAACAAATAGTTTGCAAAATTAGTAATTAATAATATATTAACATTTTGGCCATCTGAAGACAGAAGGGTCCTGCCTAATGCTCAGGTGTCAAGCAGAGCTGACTCTTCCATTTACATAATTACACCACTAGTAAAACTTATTATATTACCACTGTTAAAACTTATATTATTTTATCATATTAGATTTGGCCAATCTAAAGGAGATAATAAATGTTACAAACCTGAGGCACAATATCAAATTTGGCAATAGCATCAGGGTATGAAACAAAAGCAAGGCCAGTTCCTCCTTTCACAACGTTTGCTATATCTGTAGTTTTGAGTTCATGCATTAGGTTTCCCAAGATAGAAAATATTGTGCAGCCAGCAAGGAGACTAGTGAATGTGTCGAGTGTAGTTACAATCATGGCATCCCTGTAACAGAAAGAGGTGAGTACCATAGAGAAGCAGACTGCACTATTAATTTTGGCAATACAGTCACTGGCAAAATATTATACATGGGGACATTTGTGGTGCCATTTTAAGTCTTAAATTTCAGCAGGAGACAATTACTGGAAGAAATTTAAGTTCCTCTTCTTAAATGTAAACAAACTCTCCAGTTATTACAATGTCATTGTTACAGTCTATGAAAAACTCCTTTATTTTCTTCATTCTTTCCAAGAGTTTATTAAAGAGAGAAAATAATGACATGAAAATTATGATGGAATGATGTAGACTAGTGATATGCATGAAGTACATCTGAGGTATAAACAAGTTACTGGCACTTGAATGGTAACAATTTATGTCGTAATTTATACTGCAAGTTAATAAACAGGCAGGGTTCCACATAATCATAGTCGGCAACGGATCTTACACATGTTTGAACTACTTTGATTAATGAACTAAAGTCTGCATATTTACTTTTATGTTTCTTTTGGACTATAATAGCCAGATGATTGGTGCTTTAGAAAACCATGCTTCATGTAGTAAATGTTCACTGTAATTTCATACCAACCTGGTTAAGTGTAGGTCAACATTGATGATGCATACTACAGTAGCAGCCAATTCTGTGACTGAAATGCAAACAGTATCCAAGGCAGGATTGAACTGCCAGTGATTTGGGTAGCATTGATGTGCTTCGGAGGGTTTAAACCCCTAGTTTTTCTGCTTTCTGCCATAACTGGATGAATTATTAGGTATTAAGTGGCAATACATCCAGACAACAATAGCTGACACTGTCATGCAATCTGCCTACCTTCTGGTCAGCTCAAGACAAGATGGTAGGTGAAGAAGAACTTAAAAGGCGATGTACCGATTGGCTGGTATAAGGGCACAGCGCACATGTAAGGAATTATCTGCATTGTGTTATGCACGCTAATACATTATGTGGAGTGATGTACCTTACTCACCTGTAGACGTTATGGTGGAAGTCATTATATGATGAGTACATGATAATGGCACCAAAGCAAATGCCAAGGGAGAAAAAAGCTTGTGTCACAGCACTGTACCACACCTGAATATGAAACAGAAATATTGCTTTAAAAATGTTCATTTGTAATTAAGATTCTTTAATTGCACGTATTTTTTTTCTCCACAAAAAATCCAAAAGGATTCTTGACTCACTTGCAAATTGTAAGGAACTCAATCAGTGATTTTTTATATTCTTTCATTCAGCTATTTGTTATGTGTGGGTGAGTCAGAAAGTAACTTCATAAGTAATGTGCTGTGCAATGATTATTTAAATCTTTGGTATAATAGAGTGTCGTTGTACAACTCATATACAGTTTTTTGTAAGCCTGCATGAAGAATATGTTGGATGTAGGAAATATTTTCCTACTTGCCATGTGCAAAAGTCAGTGGGCAGCAAGCACACTACATATTCTTAAACACAATATATGTTCTTCCATTTAGAATTAATTAAAACATTTTCATAATAAAGTTATTGATTCTTGCTTAGTACTTGTAAAATATAAAAAATTGGTTTTGTGTAATAACTCTTTGTAACATATATTTCAAGCACAATATTTTATCACTGCTCTCTGTATACAGTTTACCATGTATTTATAATTTTTTTGCCAAATGATAACTGATTCTAACTGAGCCTTTGCAGTTTTTTTTGGTCATGCATAGGTAATCTCTTTATATATATATATATATATATATATATATATTTACTTATAAATTATGAGGAAGCTAGTCAACAAACCACTGTGTTCTTCAGTATGTTTGCAAAATGTATGTTTTTCAATTTTGCCATCCATAATTTTATGTGTTTATAAAGTTCCTTTACTCTTGCTCCCTCATAGTGTTCAGTAGTCACTGCAGTGATCGGAATCCTGAATATCATAATGAGTCTTTCTACTTACTATGGGGTCCAGCAACTTGTCCCACTGGGGAGTGATGAAGAACAGAATACCATCAACAGCACCAGGTAGGGTGGCACCACGGATCAGTAGTGTAACCATCACAACATAAGGAAAAAGAGCAAGGAAATAAGCTGCCTTGCCAGAGCTCTTCACACCTCGTATAATAACCAGAAAGATGGTTACCCAGGAAAACAGTAGACACAAAGTGAGGCGCCAATCTGGGACTCCAATGCCATCTTCTATGGAGTCTGTTTGATTCAGCACATATTTACTGTATTGTAAAGAAGCATGCATGTTGTTAGAGTGTCAAGCCATCCAAAATATGTACAAATTTTTGTTTACATAGTAAATAGAAATAAATTTTGTAGTTTCATAATGGATTAAAAAGCAAAGAAAATGAAGACGTAATGGGAATGTAGGTGTTTGGCGTGTGTCTGCATGTTTTGTGTTTGAAATTACTGGGTGCATTTTAGTAAAATTGTAGTATTAAAGGTCTACACAACTTGTCATTGGGTGAAATTAAGTTTGGGATCCACGATAAGCCTTACTTTACAAAAGCTGAAATCAAATAATTATTTGTCTCAGAATGGCTCAATATGCAAACCATTCTTACTTGACTCTCAAGTCTAAAACTTTTATTGGAAACATTTGTCCACTTTGTAAATTTTTTAAAAAATATTAAGAAAAATCATTTTTGACTGTAAGCAGTGTAAAATATGATACATTTATTTTTGACAGAAGACAGTCACTTACTAAAAATATAATTCAGAGGAGCTCCTGTAGCCTGTGAGGTTTGTGATACTACTGTTACTGTCTCCTGATTTTTTAGAGTCAATACACATATCCCATTTTTCGTCACAAGTTGACCATGGGAGATCAGCAGCAAATGACTGGACAAAGTAGAAGACTGTGAGAGCCATTAATGAGCAGTAGTAGGTGAGCACCAATACTGTGCAAAACATCTGTCCATAGCCAAGACCTGGAAATGAAAAACACCAAAAAAAGAGTCTATCATTTTTTTCTGTCTAAAATATTCTGCATTTTATGTTATAACATTATGAAAATTAAAAAATCAGAAAGAAATAACTCAGTGGAACTATTTATTTATTTATTCACTCATTCATTCATTCAGTGACAAATTCTGCCGCAAGATGTGCATATGTATTAATTTGTAATTATCTACATTGTAAGAATATATATTTTCAGTCACATGCAACATGCTGCTCTGTGATTGATACACCAAGAGGGATGTTCCATCTATAGATTACAGTGAAAGAAGTTATAAGTATCAACTTATTTGTGACACCATGATGGATCACATCAGTAGGAGAATTGATCTATCTGGCTTGTGTTTGGGTCATGTAATTCTCTTCACAATACTGTTATGACTACTGGCTGTCAACTTACCTTTCAGTGCTGGTGAAAGTGCCCATGCCTTGACAGGTCCTCCAGACACAAATTGTCCCAGAGCCATTTCCATGTAGTAAATTGGCTTGCCAATAAGGAAGAGTACCACAATGTAAGGTATGAGAAATGCCCCCCCTCCATTTTTATAAGCTGTGAAAGGGAACCTCCAAACATTTCCCAGTCCAACTGACATGGCAATACATGACATGAGGAATTCAACACCATTTGTCCACTGTTGACGTCCTGACGTATCTTTAATGTCTGCAGCACTTTCTCTCCTATCCTGTAAAATGCAAATAATTAGTGACAGCCTGGAAATTAGAATGCTTTCCTTACAGTCTTAGATGCAACTGCATGAATATACTGTCATATGAAATATGGAAATTGTGTATTTTAATACGTTTTTATTAGCAAAATTTCAGTGTATGTGTAATCTGATTTTTACTGTGGAAGTAAATCATGTGTGTAATAGAGAAGGGTACAAAAAAAAATCCTTAAACTTGTAGTAATAGATTTTGAATGTTCTAATGGTAAATCAGGTGATTATTTTAACCTTCACTTGTTAATACTGTATATGATTTAACAATCTTCCATTTTATTATCTGACATTAGAATATAGGTACATTTGCTAATGTAGAAAAGCACTTCTCTTCTTTGTAAATATCAATGAGGTCAGTTTTAAGCACATATTTTGCATTGTGGTGGATCTGAATGGTATGGCCTGCAGATTCCTTTTATGCAAACAAAATCAACAATAATATCTTCTGAATATGAAAATGGAAGTACTGCAAATTCCAGTGTTATAGAGGTTAATTTCACGCATCTTTGGAAACAGAGAAAATCTGCCCATACAATACATAGATGCCTTTTTTCAACTGCCTTCCCATAATCGTAAAAAAAGTGCCTATTAGCCTCATATTGTCCATCTTTCTGCATTTACCAGCGTCAGCTTCCACTGGGCGAATTTCCGTGAAATTTGATTCCGTGAACTTCTATGAATATCTGTCGAGAAATTCCAAATTTGGTTAAAATTTGACAAGAATATTGAGCACTGTACATGAAGACCTAAGTACACTCATTGTTGCTGGGTACAAAAATTCGCCTTAAAAGCATTTTTGTGCAACACTTAGTATTTTATAATGTTGACAGTGACATGTAACTGAAGAACACACATGGAATACTTTTTTGTATTTCCAGTGCACCAATGTTATGCCAGCTGGCCATAATATTAGGTTACATGTATATTACTTATCTTGTTTTATTCCCAGGGAAAAAATACTTTATGTAGGAATATACAGTAATATCAGTATATGTCAGCTGGGGGTTTTAGTACCCAATGGCATATGGTAATGATTGTATTATTTGCAATTAATTTCTCATACAACAAGTTAACTGAAACAATTTAACTATCTATTACATTAGACAGCTCTGTGACTTAAGTTACACATGCATTGTCTGACGTGTTTTGTTGAATACTGTTAACTAATCTGAGAAAGAATGGTACTTATCTTGAAATGTCTGACAGGTGTGCATCCATAATTTTTCATATGGGAGGGAGGAAGGGGGGGAGGGCTGATGCTGAGGCTATACATGATTTATGTTTGATTTTTAAAAATGTATTATAGGAATCATATTTTTAGGGATAACTGTAACATAACACTGTTTGCAACGACTTTTGTATGTGTACAAATAAAATGACATATTTCATGACTCATTAATATCACTCACAGGATCTTATCATCTTGGTTTTTTTAGTTTCATCTAAAATATCCCAAGTTTTTAATTGTATTTTTCAAAATTCCGATATAGCAGTTATCAGTCAAATTCAGTGGCTGATTCCGGCCGAAAGGTAAACCACATAAAATGTTTGATATCATCCTTTATACAAAACGTGTTTTTAAATTTTGGTTCCGGGGGGGCAGCAGTCCGGCTCCCATTCCCCCATCCCCCACCCCCCGCTTCGGGTGCGCCCCTGGTCCCTGATGATGTGTATATATTATTAAGGCGAGTGAAGGTTACAGATGGCAATAATGAGTAATTATTTTGCACTTGAACCCTTCATACCAGTGGGATTATCGTTACTTCTTATTTACGCTTAAGACACATACCACACTCCCTTTTTCAGTGTGCGCAGGAAATGCAGACGCTGCGTATGACGATGAGAATTTGTGTTGTGTCTCCAGTTTACCAAAATCATTTTCATATGCTGGATTCACATTACCAAGTTCCTGTAATGGTAGGGAATTATTTCAATAACAGACTTTAAGTAAACATAGACCATTATGACAAAAGTACAGTGTAATGCATGTTGTGTGTTCTATTAACAGTGACAGTAATGTTTATTTATGAAAATGCGAATCCATTATCCATTCTTGGAAATACGATCACACTGCAGAGAGTGACTATTCTCTCCTGTGTTTCATAAGACACTCACAACACTTACAATGCTTCAAACAACAGCCATATACTAAAATCTGTATCAAAAACTTCGTAACGTTCTTCTCGAGTTTTTGTGAGCTGTAATCATCGGTTTTATTGGACTGGTAAAACTGAATTTAATTTCTCTGGCCCTTTCAGTGATGGACCCCCCTAAACTTAATCAAAATCCGCGAAGGAAATTCAATTGCAAAACGGGCGGAGAGAACAATGGTCACATTCCAGTTATGAATTTATTTGAAATATTGCATAAGAAGTTATCTCAGTTTGAGTGTGAAAGGAGGTATAAGAAAGTTGTTTATGGGCTGGTGACGACGCCATTGTGTTCAAGAGAAACTTCCGAGATGTCTCGTCTATCTTCAAAGCTCACTTTACCTGCCGAGTCAATGAACTGAGTAGCTTAAGGAACGAACACAACGACATTGCCCCAGGCATAATTTTGATTCACAAGATTGCATGTATCACCCACTGCGAGATGTGGAGTCTACTATAAATTGCTGACTGCCGACAGAATGATGGAAATGCCATGTAAGTGAGAGCAATTTGACAAAATGACAGTCCTAACAAAGACTTCATGTAGGAATTTACATTCCGTTAAATACCGTAATAACTGAAAACAATAATGATGGTGAAGTCAATCATAATAATAAAAATAATGACAGTGATATAAGATCGAATTTCAGTTTGAATTCAAGCGGTCCCACGATTACATCTCGGTCCGAAGACCGGCTATTGTATCAGGGTTTTGGAACTTCATTCAGTTTCTTCAGGCAAATGTCAGGTCATCTAAAATCGGATCAAAACGCCTCTTGTCACATTCTTTTTCTTTATTTATTGACTTATGTAAAATACGGGCGCGCGGTAGCCTAGTGGTTAAGGCACTACGCTACAAACCGTCAGGTCGCGGGTTCGATTCCCGATAGTGCCACTGAAATTTTTCAGTGACATAATCCTTCCGGTCGCACTATGGCCCTGGGGTCGACTCAGCCTCTAACAGAAATGAGTACCAGGTGTATTTCCTG
>JGI20166J26741_11832250_pt1 | contig 20631 bp, 19 predicted proteins | sample TergutCu122P5_FD_26741 | JGI IMG/M metagenome (IMG submission 26741)
TTTACGGCATCTGGGTGACAAGATTTGAACTTGCGACCTCTAGACCCCCAGTCTAGCGCGCTACCAAGCTACGCCACACCCAGACGAAAGCCATACTCTGCTGAAATCATTATAATGCAGGGATTTTTCCGTGTCAAGGGTTTTTGGGCTTTTGCCAGGATAACCTAATAAAGTAACAAAAGTGTTACAAAGGGAAAGCTTGCCAAAAGTCGCCAAAGCTGGTAAAAAGAAAGCGGAGGTGAAAGGAAATGGCAAGGAGAGCGAAGAAGCTACAGGAAATAGCGGATATGTTTGAGGAATTGGAAATGGAGATAGTAGATGCAGAAGATGTGACAGTTCTAAAGGAATTGCACGTACGGATGAGTGAAATCAGCGATTGGCGGGATGAAGCATATGTGCAGCACGAGCTGGGCGATATCATAATGATAACATTGCTGGCGGTACTGTCGAATGCGAATGAATGGCTGGAAATCGAGGCATTCGGGAAGGTGCACGAGAAATGGCTGAGAAGGTTTTTGGGGCTTGGGTATGGGATACCGAGCGACGATACGTTTCGAATAACGATATCACAAATAAATACAAATTATGTATATGGAATAGCGATAGATTTTCTGCTAAAGAAGGTAGACGAGATAATAAGTCTATCAAAAACGGGGGAGGAAGAAGGGCACAAGGGTATCATATCGTTCGACGGCAAGAGCAGCAAGGGATGACGGATGATATAGCCTGGCTTTATAACAAGGAAAAGTGGTCGGGGTTAAAGACAATTGGTATGGAAATAAAAACAATAAACAAAAACAATCCAAACTTACCGGTGGTCACAGAGCAACGATACTTTATAAGCAGTGTGAAAGGAATAGAAGATTTTTCGAGGGCGGTAAGGAGTCATTGGGGAGTGGAAAACGGGCTTCATTGGCAGCTGGATTTCACGTTCAAAGACGACAAAAATACCACAATGCCTGAAAACGGGGCAAAGAACTTACAGATATTCAAAAAGCTGGCCTTGGCCATTTTGAAAATGGCGCAATGCATTTATCCTAAAAGAACCAGCTTGAAAATGATCAGATTTAAGCTGGCTATGTCTTTTGAACAGGAAATCGGTAACATTTTCAGCATGATGAATCCCGCAAATTTAAGTTCGAAGTATTGATCCTTGTTGCTTTGCCTTTTGCGGAAGGGGTATTCTTTATGACTTAGCCTGCTTTTCTTGCCTGATCCTTTCCATAGGCGCTTTGCGCCCTCGCGGTAGGTTGTCCTGGGCTTTTGCCCGTTTCGGTTGAATTTACGTCGGTTGAATTTGTCGAACATGTTCAAACATGTTCAAACATTTTATCAGAGGTGATCAGCATGAAACGGCCGGTTTATTTCGGGACATATTCAAAGGGCGCGGGGAACGGCCTTTTGAGCGGCGAGTTCGACGAAAGCACGGGCGGCCTGAGGCTTGGCGGCAGCCTGGATATCGAAAATCCGTCGTACCTGGTGTTTGACGGGGGGATATTGTACGGCGTTTCGGAGACGGAAACTTATGACGGCCAAAGCGGCGGCCGCCTGTTTTCCGCGGCCGCGCGCGGCGGAGGGGCGATGAGCCTGCTGTCGGCGCAAGGTACGGGCGGGGGGGGACCGTGCCACCTCTGCGTGAAGGACGGGTATGTTTTCACGGCGAATTACGGGGAGGGGAGCCTGAGCGTTTTTGAGAGAGACGGCGAGGGCCTTATCAAGCCGTCTCAACTGGCGCTTTCCCACCGCGGGAAGGGGCCGGACCCCGGGAGACAGACGCGGCCTCATATCCATTTCGCCGCGGTCACGCCCGACGATAAATACCTGGCGGTCTGCGACCTCGGCCTGGACAGGGTTTTTTTCTATCCGTACTCGGCCGGCGCGGGGCTTTCGGCGAAGGCGAAGGTCTACCGCTGCCCGCCCGGCTCCGGCCCGCGTCACATGGTTTTTTCCGGTAACGGCGCGTTCGCGTATGTGCTGACGGAGATGGGCTCCACGGTCCTCGCGAACAGATATGAGGACGGGGAAATGACGCTCTTGCAGGAAGCGTCCGCGCTGCCCGCCGGATTTTACGCGTCCTCCAAAAAGAGTTCGGCCGCGGCGATTCGCATATCGCCGGACGGAGGCGCCGTGCTGGCGTCTAACCGGGGGCACGACTCGATCGCGCGGTTTGGCATACTGGACGGCGGCGCGCTCGCGCCTCCCGAGTTTATTATGACCGGCGCGGAGCCGCGGGATTTCGCCTTTTCGCCTGGCGGCGGATGGATCTTGGCGGCGAACCAAGGAGACAATATGGTGACGGTGCACAGGGCCGACACGGGGGAGATCGTCGGCCGGGCCGGGATGCCGAAGCCGTGCTGCGTGGCGTTCGGGGAGTGATACTATCCCGGGAACCCGATTTTGACAAAAACCGGACGCCAATATATAATAAAGGAAATTTCAACCGAGTTTCCATGAAAACTATATAATATAATGAAATCACAACCGAGTTTCCGCGGAAACTCCACGACGATTCCGGGGGTGGCCCTATTGCCGTCTGACGACAGCGTATCCGTTGAGAACAAGCTGCTGCTGCTCTACCTTATCGAAAAGATGGACCTCCCCCTGACCAGGAGCCAGATCACGGATTTTGTCCGCGAGGGCGACTATATGGAATACTACGCCCTCCAGCAGACCCTCGCCGACATGGTCTCCGACGGGTATCTCGAGATGTCCCTGGAAAACAACAACACGCGCTATTCAATAACCGACCAGGGCCTGTCCACGCTGGAATATTTCGAAAAGCAGATTCCCGGCGGCGTCAGGCAGAGGATAAACAAATACGTCCAGGACAATTTCAACTCCGTGAAGCGGGATTACGAGATCACCGCCAACTATTTCCAGGACAGGGACACGAACGAGTACATCGTGAAATGCGGCGTCTACGACGACGACAGGCTCCTGATGGAGATAAACGTCTCCGTCGTCTCCAGGGAGCAGGCGCGGCTGATACAGAAGAACTGGAAATCGAACGTGAACGTCCTGTATATGAGCATCCTCCGCGAGCTGATAAAGGAGAACAAGCCGGAAAACAAACCGGAGAACAGGCAGGAAAACGCCGCGGGGGAAGAGCAGCTGCGGGACGTAAAATCGTGACGGGCGGGAAAAGCGCAAAGATTTGGAGCGCGGATTTATATCAGTCCGCCTCAAACAACCGGAAAGCAGGAGACATATGAGCCAAATCAGGCGCGTTTTCGTGGAAAAAAAGCCCGGCCGCGACGTGGAGGCCGCGGCGCTGCTCCGGGATATCCGGACGAACCTGCGCGCGGAGGGCTTGAAAAGCCTGCGCGTCGTCAACAGGTACGACATGGAAAACGTCCCGGAATCCGACTACGCCTTGTTCAAGGCGAACGTGTTCGCCGAGGCGCCGCTGGATACGACATGGGACGAGGAACTGCCGATCCCGCCGGGGAGCTTCGCCTTCGCGGCGAAATTTTTGCCCGGCCAGTTCGACCAGCGGGCCGACAGCGCGGAGCAGTGCCTCGGCCTTATCGCGGACGCCTCCGGCGCGGTTGTCGAGTGCGCGAAGGTCTATATCCTGGAGGGGGAGCTGACCGAGGACGAGAAGCGCCGGATCGAACGGTACTGCGTGAACCCGGTGGATTCGTCCGTGACGCCGATGGACAAGCCCCAACGCCTGAAAGCGGACTTCGCCACGCCGCCGGACGTGGAGACGCTGGAGGGGTTCATCTCATGCCCGGACGGCGAACTGGGCGGCTTTGTGCCCGGCCTGGCCATGACCCCCGCGGATCTGGCGTTCTGCCGGGATTATTTCAGGGATGCGGAAAGGCGCGACCCCACGTTAGCCGAGATCAAGGTCATAGACACCTACTGGTCGGACCACTGCCGGCACACCACTTTCCTGACCGCCATAGAAAGCGTGGCGTTCGAGGACGGCGCGGAGCCCGTCCGCGCGGCTTACGAAGCGTACCTGGCGGAGCGCGGGCGGCTCTTCGGCGAGGCCGCGAAGCGGGACATATCCCTCATGGATATCGCGACGATCGGCATGAAGGCCCTGAAATCCAGGGGGTTGCTGGACGATCTGGACGAAAGCGGCGAGAACAACGCCTGTTCGATAAACGCGGAGATAGAGGTCGGCGGGAAGCCCGAGAACTGGCTGATACTGTTCAAGAACGAAACGCACAACCACCCCACGGAGATCGAGCCGTTCGGCGGCGCGGCCACATGCCTGGGCGGGGCCATCCGCGACCCGCTGTCCGGCAGGGCCTACGTCTACCACGCCATGCGCGTGACCGGCGGCGGCGACCCGCGGACGCCCGTCGGCGAAACGCTCCCGGGAAAGCTCCCGCAGAGGCTCATTTCCACGGGCGCGGCTCGGGGGTTCAGCTCCTACGGCAACCAGGTCGGCCTGGCCACTGGGCTGGTAACGGAGATATTCCACGAGGGCTACGTGGCGAAGCGCATGGAGATCGGCGCGGTCGTCGGCGCGGTTAAAAAGGACGCCGTCAGGCGCGGGACGCCCGCGCCCGGCGACGCGGTAATATTGGTCGGCGGGCGCACGGGCAGGGACGGCTGCGGCGGGGCGACGGGCGCGTCCAAGCGGCACACCGCCGAATCCATCGTTTCCTGCGGGGCCGAGGTGCAGAAGGGCAACCCGCCGACGGAGCGCAAGCTCCAGAGGCTCTTCCGCGACAAAAACGCCGCCGCTATGATAAAACGCTGCAACGACTTCGGCGCCGGCGGCGTGGCCGTGGCGATCGGCGAACTGGCCGACGGGCTGGCGGTCGACCTCGACGCCGTCCCGAAGAAGTACGGGGGGCTCGACGGCACGGAACTGGCCATATCGGAGTCCCAGGAGCGCATGGCCGTGGTTGTGGAGGCGAAGGACGCCGAACGCTTCATCGGCGCGGCGGCCGCCGAAAACCTGGAGGCCACGCGAGTCGCGGAGGTCACGGCGGACAGGCGTCTGTGCATGACGTGGCGCGGGAAAAAGATCATTGACATATCCAGGGATTTCCTGGACACCAACGGCGCGCGGCAGACGGCGCGGGCGCTGATAAAGGGGATAGAACCGTTTTGGGGAAAGAAATCCGCTAGTGGTCTGACAGGGAACGGTTCGGCCGGGGCCGGTCTGACCGGAGACGATGCCGCGTCTTGTAGGGTGGGGCTTCCATGCCTGACCGACCCGGCGGACGCGCAAACCGCAGACGATCCGTCACGCCTGCCTGACGTCCTGTCCCGCCTGAACGTCGCCTGCCAGAAGGGCCTGGCCGAGCGGTTCGACTCCACGATCGGCGCGGGCTCCGTTCTGATGCCGTTCGGGGGCAGGCGGCAGCTGACGCCGATACAGACCATGGTTTCGAAGATACCGGCGGAGGGGGAGACGGACGCCGCGACCTTTATGTCGTTCGGGTACGACCCGGAGCCGGCCGTGAAAAGTCCGTTCCACGGGGCCGTGTACGCCGTAGTGGAGGCCGTCTCCAAAATCGTCGCGGCCGGCGGGGACTGGTCCAAAGTCCGCCTGACCTTACAGGAGTATTTCGAGAGGATGACGGACACCCCGGAAAAGTGGGGGAAGCCGCTGGCAGCCATGCTCGGCGCTTTCCGCGCGCAGATGGGGCTCGGCCTTCCGGCCATAGGCGGCAAGGACAGCATGTCCGGCACGTTTATGGACATGCACGTGCCGCCGACGCTAGTGGCGTTCGCGCTCTGCGTCGGCAAGGCCGGAGACGCGGTCTCGCCGGAGTTCAAAGCCCCCGGGAGCCTGCTCGTTAAGCTGAACGCGCGGCTAAACGCCGACGGGACGCCGGATTTTGAGCACCTGAAAGCCGTGTTCGGGGCGGTCGCGCGGGCGATGCGCGCCGGGAAAATCTCGGCGGCCGGGACGCCCGGCGCGGGGGGCGTCGCGGCGGCGGTCGCGCAGATGGCCGCTGGGAACATGATCGGCGCGCGGATAAGGACGGAGAGCCTATATGGGCCTGAATACGGGGCGTTCGTGCTGGAGACCGCATTTTCGGAGGAAGAGGCGAGGCTGGAGTTTGCCGGCCTGGACCATGAAATAATAGGACGGACGATCCCGGAGGCGGTCATAGAGATAAACGGCGCCGAGTTCGGCCTGGAGGGGCTCATAAAGGCGTGGATGGAGCCGCTGGAAGGCGTGTTTCCCACTAACTGGTATAAAATTGGCGCAACGGGGCCGGACAGTATCGGGATACCGGTATTTAAGGCCGATCATGCAGGGAACGGTCCTGACCGTTCCGCGATATTAAGTTCGGAATGGTCACCTGCAAAAAAAACCGCGGAAGGGCCCCGCATATCCCTTTTCGCGCGGCCGCGCGTTTTGATCCCCGTTTTCTCGGGCACGAACTGCGAGGACGACAGCCGCCGCGCCTTCGAGCGGGCCGGCGCGCGGGTCGAAACGGTCATAATCCGCGACCTGAACCGCCGCTGGCTGGACGAGAGCCTCGGGGAGATGGCGCGGCTGATCCGGCAGTCGCAGATAATCATGATCCCCGGCGGGTTCAGCGCCGGCGACGAGCCGGAGGGCAGCGGGAAGTTCATCGCGGCCGCCTTCCGGAGCCCCCGCGTCGCGGAGGCCGCCACGGATTTGCTGGAGGAGCGCGGCGGGCTGATCCTGGGCATTTGCAACGGCTTCCAGGCGCTTATCAAGCTCGGCCTTGTCCCCTACGGGCAGATCCGCCCGCAGGCCGCCGACAGCCCGACTTTGACGTACAACGGGATCGGCAGGCACATGTCCTGCCTGGCAAAGACGAAGGTCGTGTCGGACAAGTCTCCCTGGCTGTGGAAAACCGCGCCGGACGAAATATACACCATCCCCTTGTCCCACGGGGAAGGCCGCTTCGTGGCGAGCGGGGAGGCCGTCGCGGAGCTTGCCGCCAACGGCCAGATCGCAACGCAATACGTGGATTTCGGCGGCAAGGCGTCGATGGACGTCGAGCACAACCCCAACGGCTCGTTTTTCGCCGTGGAGGGCGTGACCAGCCCGGACGGGCGCGTTTTGGGGAAGATGTGCCACAACGAGAGGATCGGGAAGGGTTTGTATAAGAACGTGCCGGGGAATTTTGATCAGAAGATATTCGAGGCCGGGGTGGGGTACTTCGCATGAGGCAGGGCTACAACATTATTATGTTATACAGTGCGGACGCCTCCCGTATCCTGATGTGCAGGCGCCGCAAAGACCCCTACGGCGGCCTCGCGAACCTTATCGGCGGCAAGATCGAGCCCGGCGAGGACGGATTGTCCGCCGCGTACCGGGAGATGGGCGAGGAATCAGGCGTATCCCGGGACGACGCGGATTTGACGCACGTCATGGACTTTGTGTACTATTTGCAGGACTGCTATGTGGAGGTCTATGCGGGCAGGCTTAAACGGGACATCGCCGTAACGGGCGACGAGAACGAGCTTTTCTGGTCGGACCTGGGGCAGGATTTCTTCGATATGGGCCTTTACGCCGGTGAAGGTAACATCGGGCACATGATCGAGCAGGTGAAAATGTATGAGAAAGAGATATTCAAACATGACCTCGCGTCGCCTCTAAATGACAATGACCGCGTTTCGCGTCCACAAACGGTCGATACGAGTCTCAGGTTAAAACACGACTGGCGGAGTGAGCCCGAACACCAGCGGGCGTTCGGATCAGCGAACGACAAACAGTTATGATTTTAATCGGGATTCGAATAATATGCGCGAAGGAGACAAATGATGCCGTTCACAATGACGCATTTGATCGTCGCGGAAAAAATCGCCGGCCGCTGCCCTAACCTCGTTTCCGATTTGCCGCAATATTATCTCGGCGCCATTGCCCCGGACGCCGTGCATAATCGGGAGAACTACGTCAGCGATTTCAAGAAGAAAAGCCATCTGCATTCCTGCGGCGCGGAGTGGGGGCGGTGCACCTCATATGACGAATGCGCGGCTAACGCGGTTGCCTTTTTAAGAGGGCGGGAAAACTCGGGCAGGAGAGATTTTGTATACGGCTATGTGATCCACGAGTTGTGCGACATATGTAATAATATATACGTTTGGCAGCCGTTTCTCAAAAAATATCCGGAGGAATGGGAAAAGGGCTACGGAAATATCGACCACAGGGAAGCCAATCTGATGGATTTTTGGCTATATCAAACGTATGGGCATAGAGACGAGATATGGGCGGCGCTCGGAAAGGCGGAGGCGTTTGATTTTGAGGGGCTTGTCAGCGGCGCGGAAGTGGAGCGGCAAAGGCGGATAATATTGTACGAATGGTACGGCGGTTCGCCGGAAATCGACGTTTCGGGCAATACGCTGCATACGCCGGAAACGGAGTTTGAATTCATTGATTTGGCCGCGGGGTTTGCGGCACGGAAACTCGGGTTTGCAGATGAATGACATTATAGGGCGCGGCTTCCATGCCGCGCCTCCATTAAACGCGTGTGCATTGAACCATTAAGGACTATGCAATCGGAGGTTAAATTCCAATGGAAAAAACCCTGCAGCCGTCCCCCGAACGCCGCAAAATCCGCCTAATCGCCCCTTCCCCGGAGATGCGGCCGCAAATCGAGGAATTTATAGCCGAATTCCGGGCAAACGGGGAGGAATGGATCCACGGTTCGCGCGGCATCACGCGGTACGCGGATTTCGCGGAATGGCTCAACGTGACGAAGGAGCTGTCCGACGGCTGGCTCCCGTCCTCGACCTTCTTCGCGGTCACGCTGCCCGGCGGCGGCGCGGCCGGGAAAATCGTCGGCGTGACGGACATCCGGCACTATCTGACCGATGAAACATACCGCCACGGGCACATCGGTTATTCCGTGCGGCCAAGCGAGCGGAAGAAGGGCTACGGGACTGAGATGCTTCGCCTTGCGCTGCAAAAAGCCTATGAATTCGGCATTCTGGAGGCGGCGGTCAGCTGCGGTAAGGACAACCTCGCCTCAAGGAAGGTCATCAGAAGAAACGGCCTTCAGAAGAAGGCCGAAATAGCGGGGGAAAACGGGAATATTATCATTGTATATACGAAGGAACTGCCGTAGGGCGCACCGCAATGTCGGCAAGATATTGAGATAAGTATTTCCAAGTATGCTCTTTAAGCGTTTTTCATGCAACGCTGTTGCCAATGTAGGGCGGGGGCTCTGTTCCCGCCGTCCTGAAACCAATGTCGACCGGTTAATCGGTGCGGCATGAAAGCCGCAGCTACAAAGCCGCATTCCTCGTAGGGTCGGGGTTCCATCCCCGACCGAACAACCCGTAGGCTTATCATTAACCTGTCGACAATGGTCCCGAAACCCCGGCGGGAGCAGAGCCCCGCCCTACCGAAACTCCGGCGGGAGCAGAGCCCCCGCCCTACAACATGTTTTGTCTATTTATCCAAGCAGCGCGGGAATCTCCGCCAAATTCCGGCATACGAAATCCGCGCCGCAGGGATCCGGATTTTTGAAAGCGCCTTCCGCGCTTTCATGCCGCACCAGGACAGTCCTCAACCCCGCCGTTTTGCCGCCGGCAATGTCGGCGGCCGGATTGTCGCCGATCATCCAACATGCCTCCGGCCTTCCGGCCAAATCCAGCGCGTACTCGAATATCAGTTCATCATATCTTCGGTATAAATTCAAAATAATCCCTGACCGTGGCGTCCTCCAGGCAGGCCTCTATTATCTTCCTACCCATCGGGTGCATATCCGGCGTCAGGTACTTCTTAATCTCCCTCTTGAAGAAATCCACCAATATCCTCGCGCCGGCGTCGAAGCCCTCGTTGCCGACCTCGGGCTGGTAGTTCACCTGCAAGAAGCCCTTCGGGATCAGCTGGCCGTCGATTTTGATGGACTCCAGCGAATAGCCCAGAAGCGAGCAGCGAGAGTCCATCAGCGCCTCCGGGCGGAATTTCGCGCCGCCCCTGCGCGACAGGTATTCGCGCGTGGCCCACTGGCCGGAGAAGCCGACCTTGTAGGCCCCGATATACTGGTTCGGGATCAAAATGTAGCGGGTGGAAGTGGTCCTCAGCACCTGATCCAGCAGCAGATTGGCCTGGTCCACCATCTTGCCCGTGGCGAACGGCCAGTACGAGCCGACGCCCTCGCTCACCATGCCCTCGCTGTCGACTATGCTCGGGTTCGCGTGGCCCCTGGGCGCGGCCAGACGCCAGAGCCAGGCCAAGGCCGGCGGGAGGATATGCAGCATCCCGACTATGCCGTAGTTCGGCGCGTCCTTGGTGCAGGGCGGCGTCCTGATGCCGAAGCTCCTGATGTCCACCTCCACCGCGCCGTCCACGTGGTTCTGCACGAAGTTGCGCGGCATGATGACGCGCGGGTTGGGGCACGGGTGGCCGGGGCTGTCCATTATCGGCTCCCAGATGAGGCAGGTCGCGCCGGGAGTGGCGTCCATGTTGATGAACACCAGCGGCTTTTCCGGGTGTATCGTCATGCTCTCGATCTGCGGGTCCGTCCCGTAGCGCGTGATATGGTTCACGCGGACGAACCAGCCGTTCTCCGCGTCCGCCACGACGAGCTTGTGGCTGTCGTTTTGCAGAGACGGGTGGCACATGGCCATGTCGTCGGTCACGGGGTGCAGCTCGGAGGAGTCCATGATGGTCAGCAGGACCTGCTCGCCGTTGACTATGTTCGTCCCCAGGAGCAGCTTGCCGTCCGCCTGCCTGTGGAACTGTTCGGTCATCTCGCTCTTGCCGCCGCCGCTGGCCCCCTCGTGCATGATGGTCACGGTCAGCTCGTAGGGCGTTATGATCCTGACGGTGGAGGCGTGGCAGGTCACCCATTTCTCCTGCTCGCCGATGTTCAGGAGCACGCTGTATATGCCCTTCTTCGCGCTCGGCCCCGGGTAGAGGTTGTACGAGAACACCTCGTGCATCTCGTAGAGCCGGTTGTGGACGACGACCTGCTTGCCGTTGTAGTGGGTGTGCCGGAACGGCGGCGCGACGTATACCACGGCCTTGGGCTTGAAGAAATTCGGGATCTTGCCGATGGGTATGAAGCCCTGAAGATCCAGCAGCGCCGCGGCGAAAAAGGCGGCGTTCGCCGGGGCCACGAGGATGGAGGCGTAGCCCAGGCCCATGCTGCTGTTGCCGGCCATGAACGGCATGAGTATGAGCGACTTCTGCTTTTTGAGCCAGGCGAAAGTCTCCAGCCGTATGCCGTCGAACGGTATGCCGAAGCGCTCCAGGTGCGTGTCCTTATCCGTCGGCAGGTCGTCGGCGATCACCGCCGCGTCCGGGTCGCGCCTGCGCATGTAGGTGTCGTCGTAGTTGGCCACGATGCCGTTTTTACACCTGACCACGCTGGCCTCGCGCACCAGACCCATGCCGTCGACCTCGAAGGAGACGTCGCAGCTCATCTTCCCGCATCCGCCGAGGGCCAGGTCCATCACCTGCTCCCGGGACTCGGGGATGATGATCTCCAGCCCCTCGGTGTTGATGATGTCCTTCAGCTCGTTCGGCAGGACCATTTTGTTCAGGATGAATTTTTCCATCGGAATGCCCCCCTTATACATTCAACAATAATATTATAATCGACGTCAAACTCAGACACGCGCTTACCAGCACCAGCACCAGCACCGCCTGAGGCGGCCTGAGGCCCCATTTCAGGAGCCTGAACTGTATCTGCGCCGTGTCGGCCTTGTAGACCGGCTGCCTGTTCCGGAAGCGCCTGAATATCACGAAGATGTTGTCGAAGATCGGCACGCCCAGCGCCAGGACGGGCACGAACGTGGAAATCACCGTGGCCTGCTTGAACGCGCCGTAGAGAGCGATCACCGACAGCACAAAGCCCAGAAAGGTCGCCCCGGAGTCGCCCATAAAGACCTTGGCAGGGAAGATGTTCGAACGAAGGAAGCCTAGCGCCGCGCCGACAAGGAGCGCGGCCATCACGGCGGATTCGGGCTGGTTTTTAATCACGGCGGCCACGAAGAGCGTCGCGCCCGAAATGGCGGCGATGCCCCCGGCCAGCCCGTCGAGGCCGTCGATCCAGTTCAGCACGGTCGTGACGCCGAAGATCCACGTGACGGTCAAAACGAACTGGAGCCAGTACGGCAGAGTCACGTACTGATGCGTGAACGGGTTGTTGAAGCCCGTGAAGCGCACGCCGACCGCAAAGACTATCACCGCCGCGGCTATCTGCATCGCCAGGCGCGGAAAGACCGAAAACTCCTTCTTCTTGGTCTTGAACCAGTCGTCCACGAGGCCGATGCCAAGCACCAGCGCGCAGCCCGCGAGTATGCCGGCGTGCTTTGCGTCCTTGAAGCCCAGAAAAACCGCGAGGCCGGTCACGAACGCCAGGAACATGGCCGCGCCGCCGACGAGCGGAACTGGCGAGGCGTGCCTTTTCCGCTCCGTCGGTTTATCCAGATAGTCAAACCTGACCGCCAGCTTCGACAAAAGCGGCGTAAGCGCAAGGACGGCCGCGGCCGCCCACGCGAAAGCAAGAAAATAGCGCATTCGGTCACCTCATTGGTACTATGTTTCCCCTATTTTAGCGGGTTATATCAAACATTTGACACTCATCCGGGTTATTATACATCCGAAGCCTGGGAATGTCATTTTTTTATTGTGTGACATTACTTCTTTGTCTCCTTATTCCTTTTCAGCGACAGCTTCCTCTCGTTCCCCTTAAACAGCCGCTTTATATTCTCCCTGTGCAATACGTAAGCCATGACGGCGGCCAAAACGCAGAGTATGACCGCCTCCCAGGGCGCGCGGGCGAGGATCAGCCCGACGGGGAAAAGCGCCACTATAACGAGCGACAGCAGCGAGATATACCGGAATATGACCAACAAAACCAGCCCCACCGCGATGACCGGCAAGGCCACGCGCCAGTCCAGGCACAGATACAGCCCTATGGACGAGGCGATCCCCTTGCCGCCCTTGAATTTCAAGAAAAACGGGAAGTTGTGGCCCAGCAGCACGCCTATCCCGGCGTAGAGCCCCGCAAGCGGAAGCGCCCGGAACGCCAGCGCGCAAATAAAGTACGCCAGGACGGCTTTCAGCACGTCGCAGACAAAGACGAGCGCGCCCGCGCGGTTCCCGAGCACGCGCTGGACGTTGGAGGTGCCCAGGTTGCCGCTTCCGTGCTGGCGGATGTCTATGCCGGCGATGAGCTTGCTTACGAAGTAGGCGGACTGGAAACAGCCTATAAAATAACCTATAAGCAGGCACGGTATCCTCAGAAATTCCGTCATTTCTCACCTCTGTTCCTGACAACGAAGCGGATCGGCGTGCCGGCGAAGCCGAAGGCCTCGCGAATCCGGTTTTCGAGGTAGCGTTTATATGAAAAGTGCATCAGGGACGCGTCGTTGACGAACAGCACGAACGTCGGCGGCTTCACGGAGGCCTGCGTCGCGTAGAAAACTTTCAGGGTCCGGCCCTTGTCCGTCGGCGGCTGGTTCAGAGCCGTGGCCTCGGCGATCACGTCGTTCAGGACGCCCGTGGCCACCCGCATGGCGTGGTTTTGCGCCGCGGCGTGTACGAGGCCGAACAGCTTCAGAACCCTCTGGCCTGTCAGCGCCGAGATGAAAATCTTCGGCGCGTAGGGCATGAAGGCCAGCTCCGTGCCGATGTCCACCAGGAACTTGTTCATCGTCCTGTCGTCCTTCTCGATCTTGTCCCACTTGTTGACCGCGATCACGGAGGCCCTGCCGCGCTCGTGGGCGAGGCCGGCGATCTTGGAGTCCTGCTCGGAGACGCCCTCGTCCGCCGCGATCATGATGACGCACACGTCGGCGCGCTCCACCGCCGCGACCGCCCGGACTATGCCGTAGCGCTCTATGCTCTCCTTTACCTTGCTCTTTCTGCGCATTCCGGCGGTGTCTATCAGCACATACTTCTGCCCGTCGCACGTGAAGGGCGAGTCCACGGCGTCCCGAGTCGTCCCCGGGACGTCGCTGACGATAACGCGCTCCTCCCCGAGGAGCTTGTTGACGAGAGAGGACTTACCGACGTTCGGCTTGCCCAGAATCGCCACTTTGATGACGTCCTCCTCCGCGGCCGGCTCCGTCTCCGGCGGGAAGCGCCGGACTACCTCGTCGAGCAGGTCGCCGATTCCGAGGCCCTGGCCGGAGGAGATCGCAATCGGCTCACCGAGGCCGAGCGCGTAGAACTCCGCGGAGTCCGTATATTCTTTTCGCATGTCGTCGATCTTGTTGACCGCCAGGATGACCGGCTTTTTTGTCCTCCGAAGGAGCATGGCCGCTTCCCTGTCCGCGTCCAGAAGCCCGTCGCGGCCGTCGGTCAGGAACAGGATCACGTCGGCGGACTCCATCGCGGCCTCCGCCTGGCGGAGCATCTGCGAGAGCATGAAGTCGTCCGTCTCCGGCTCCAGGCCGCCGGTGTCGATCATCGTGAACTCCCGGCCGAGCCACTCCGCCGCGGCGTAGACGCGGTCCCGCGTGACGCCCGGCGTGTCCTCTACTATGGATATTCTCGCGCCGGCGATTTTATTAAACAAAGTGGACTTGCCGACGTTCGGGCGGCCGACTATGGCGAGGATGGGTTTGGGCATGGATACCTCCTGCAAAAAAGATTCGCATACCGGAGTGCGAAAACATTAGCCTCCTCTGTCGCCAAGCGTTTGTCGAATCGGCTCGTCGTCGGCAAATGTTTTCTGCATCCGGTATAATTGGTGGAGTTATGCAAACTTCAGTCTTCCGCGCGGTTCCGGGATTTCACGTCCTATCGATCTCGCCGTTTCGATCCATTCGCCGATGACAATATCCAGATTGTCGAGCGCCTGCCGTTGCGTTTCCCCATCGGCAAAACATCCGGCAAGCTCCGGCGCTTCCGCTATAAAAAAGTTGTCTTCCGCGCTCCAATAGAGTATGACTTCATATCTATACACCCAACTCATCTCCCAGCTTATAGTTAATTATGATATTCCTGACATGTTTTACCTGATAGGCTTTAGCCTTTCCGCCTATTGGTTGGATATTGATAATTTCATCTATATCATCACGATAAAAAATATGATGGCTTCCTTTAACCCTAGAAGAAAAGCCGAAATAATAAAGGAGTTGACATAATTCATCAAACGCGATGTCGCTGTCATTCATGCCGCGTAAAATTTTAGCCAGAAATTTCTCGCGTTGACCCAATCCAGCACCCCCTCAACATGAGCCCCTTCTCATACCGCTTGCCCGTCAACACCAATCTACCAGATAAAATCGTATTTGCATAGCCTTTTTATCAAGTTTTCACACCGTTTACAAATAATTCACAGTAAATTCATCTTTTGTCCGTATAGTTGCATTGCCGCGCCCCCGCCGTATGGGTGCAGCAAATTTTCGTGGGATACGCCATAATACAGCAGGGGACGCCGTCCTCGGCGTCCCGCGTCCCCTCGGCGTCCCGCAGTTGTCGGCAGATTCAGGTAACGGGACGCCCAGGGGGGCGTCCCCTACGATTTCCCGCGAAAATTTGCCGTACCCCTGCCGTATTACATAGTTGCATTGCCGCGCAAGTTGGGTTAATATGTATGGCGGCGCGGGACATGGGTAACACAGCGTTCAGCCGCAAAAAACCCGCCCCGGCGCGCTAATGTCCAACGATTGTTTTTCAGTTTCCAGTTTCCAGGCTCTAGTTTCCAGTTTCCAGTTTCCAGTATAGGGGTGATCGCTTTGGTTGAGGTAAAAAATCTGACAAAGCGCTACGGCGCGCACTTCGCCGTGGACGACATCAGCTTTACGGTGGATGACGGCGAGATACTGGGCTTTCTCGGCCCAAACGGCGCCGGCAAGACCACCACGATGAACATCATGACCGGCTACATCGCGGCCACGTCCGGCGACGTGGCGATCAAGGGCGTCGACATCCTGGCGGAGCCTGAAAAGGCTAAGAGGCACATCGGCTATCTGCCGGAAAACCCGCCGGTCTACGGCGACATGCGCGTGGACGAGTATCTTAATTTCGCGGCGGACATCAAGAAGATCCGCTCCGCCGACAGGAAGGCCATGATAGCCAACATCAAGGAGGGCGTCAGGATCGAGGACGTGTCCCGCCGCCTGATAAAGAACCTCTCCAAGGGCTACCGCCAGAGGGTCGGCCTGGCGCAGGCGATGATGGGCTATCCCGACCTGATCATAATGGACGAGCCGACCGTCGGCCTGGACCCGAAACAGATAATCGAAATGCGCGACGTCATAAAGAAGCTTGGCAAGAAGCACACCGTCATCCTGAGCTCCCACATCCTCTCGGAGGTCAGCGCGGTCTGCGACCGGGTCATGATCATCAACAAGGGCAAGATCGTCGCCAGCGACACGCCCGGCCGCCTGTCCTCGTCGCTCACGCAGGGCAGCCAGATCCAGGTGCGGATAAAGGGCGACCCGAAAAAGGTCGAGGCGGCGGTCAAAGACTTCCCGGTCATCAGGAGCGTAAAGGCGGACGGGAGCCGGGAGCCCGGGACTTGCGACTTCATTTTGAGCGGGGACGAGGACGCGGACATACGCGAGGCGGTCTTCGCCTGTATGTCCAAAAACAGCCTGCCCATTCTAAACATGAGGGCGATGGACCTGAGCCTGGAGGAGATATTCCTGCAGATCACGAGCAGCGAAGGAGGCGGCGCGAAATGATGACGATAGCGAAAAAAGAGCTCCGCGGCTATTTCAACTCCATGATAGGCTTCGTGTTTTTGGTCATAATGCTGGGCATTACGGGCATATCCTTCGCCCTGTTCAACGTCGCGCAGCAGTACGGCTCCTTCCAGCAGGTGCTGTCCTCCACGACGATAGTCTACCTGTTCCTGACGCCCATAACCACGATGCGCCTGTTCGCGGAGGAGGCCCGGCAGAAGACCGACCAGATGCTGTTCACCTCCCCGCTTTCCATCGTCCAGATAGTGCTCGGCAAATACTTCGCGGCCCTCGGCCTGATACTTATCGGCACGGCGGTCACGATAATGTTCCCGCTGATGATCGCGCGCTACGGGACGATGCCCACGGGGCAGATAGTCTCCGGCTATATCGGCTACATCCTGCTGGCGGCCTGCTACACGGCCATAGGCACTTTCATCTCCACTTTGACGGACAACCAGATCATCTCCGCGATAATCACCTTCGTGGTGCTGTTCGTCCTGATGATCTTCGACTCGCTCACCCAGGTCATACCCACGACGGCGACCGCCTCGTTCATCTTTATCATAGCCGTCGCCCTGGCGATAGGCTGGATAATCTACAACGGCACGAAAAACGTCTTCGCCGGCGCGGGCGTCGCGGCGGTCTGCATCATTGCCGCTTTGGTCTGCTACCTGGCGAACAACCTCCTCTTCGACGGCCTGACCACCAAGGTCATTCAGTGGTTTTCGATCATGACGAGGAACGGTAACTTTTTCGCCGGCGTGTTCAAAATCTCCGACGTCGTCTACCATATAACCTTCGCCGCGTTGTTCGTTTACCTGACGGTCAACGGCCTGCAAAAGCGCCGGTGGAAATAAGGAGGGGCTATTGTGAAGAAATTAATGCGATCGTTTACGGATAAAAAATTCAAGTACGGCGCGTTCTCCAGCGTGGTGACTTTGGCGGTCGTCGCGATCCTGGTGTTTGTCAACCTCGTGGCCGGCCAGCTCAACATATCCTTCGACGTGACCGCCGACAAGGTCTACTCCATATCGGACGGCACAAAGAAGGTACTGGACGGGCTTACGAGCGACATCACGATCTACACTCTGTACAAGACCGGCACGGAGGCCACCGACAACTACATGTACTCGCAGATACTCAAGCAGTACGCCGACGCGAGTCCCCATGTAAAGGTCGTGAACAAGGACCCGTATCTCTATCCCAAGTTTGTGGAGCAATACGCCGAGAGCGGGACGCAGGTGCCGGCCAACAGCCTTATCGTCGTGAGCGGGGCGCGCAGCAAGGTCATCTCGTCGGACGACCTGGTGACCAAGCAGTTCGACTACAACACCTTCCAGAACAAAATCGTCTCCTACGACATAGAGCCGAAGGTCACCAACGCCATCAGCTACGTGACCACCGAACACATCTCCAACGTCTACGTCATGGAGGGCCACGGGGAGACCGCGCTCCCGGACGCTTTGACGCAGAAGATCACTTTGGCCGGGTACAGCGTGAAGACGATCGACCTGAGAAGCGCCGACATGCCCGCCGACTGCGACGTGTTCGTCGCCACGCAGCCGCAGACGGACTGGTCAGACGACGAGGCGGGGAAGATCACGAAGTATCTCCAGAACAACGGGAAAGCCCTGTTCGTCATCGAATACACCAAGTACCCGTCCGCCTCCACGGACGCCGTAGACGGCTATATGCTGCTGCCGACCGTCGACAGGGTGCTGAACCCTTACGGCGTCAAGCCGGGCCAATACAATATCATAGAGGGGAACGCGGACAATTACACGCAGAACGATCCCCAGGCCATACTTCCGAACTACACGGGCGCGGACGCCGTCAAGGGCCTGGCCGCCGGCGCAAATAAAATGCTGACCTACCAGCCCACGGCGGTGGAGGACACCGGCGACCCCGTCGCCAGCACGGTCAAGATCGAGCCCCTCGTCGTCACGTCCGGCCAGTCTTACGCCAAGACGGACATCAATACCCAGACTCTGGCCAAGGAACCCAACGACATCTCCGGCCCGTTCAACCTGGCCGTGGCCATTACGGACTCCTTTTACAGCGGCGGGACCGATTACACCACAAAGCTAATCTTTTGCTCGAGCTTCTCGATCTTGTATGAAAACATCAACACCCTCAGCCGCGGAGTCAACTGGAACTTCATCGTGGACTCCCTGAACTGGCTCCAGGGCCAGACCGACTCCCAGAGCGTCTATATCCAGCCCAAGAGCGCGACGACAAGCGTCGGCGTCCTGTCCAACATGACGCAGACCAGCAAGAACGTGATAATGGGCGTCAGCGCAATCGGCGTCCCGGTCGCGGTGATCGCCGTAGGGCTGATCTGGTGGCTTAGGAGGCGCTACAGCTGATGAAACGCGTGCTCACGATCTGCATATGCGCGGTCCTGCTGGGCGGGCTGGCCGGGACTTATTTCTACATGCAGAAGCGAAACAGAGACAACCCGCCCAGCCCGTCCCCGACGGCGAAGAGCTCCACTTTGCTGATAGACAAGAAGATAGAGGACGTCGAGTCCGTCGTGTTCACAAAGGGCGACACGACTTTGACGCTTACCCAGAAGCTGGTCCCGAACGCCGACGACCCGACCAAAAACGACGTCGCCTTCACCGTGAACGGAAACGACAGCTTGCCCGTGGTGACGGCCACCGTGAACGAAATGGCCGCCCCGTGCTACTACCTGACCGTCTACGACAAAATCGTGGACAAGGCTGACGACCCGTCCGCCTACGGCTTCTCGCCGCCCCAGGTCCGGGCGGACGTCACTTACGCCGACGGGACCTCGCGGACCCTGTCCGTCGGTATGCAGACCCCCGCCCAGGACTATTACTATCTCATGCTCTCGGGGGACGACGCGGTCTATCTTCTGTATCCCTACTCGGCCCAGCGGCTCCTGCGGACGCTCAACGACGTCGTGGACAAGGCCATCCCGGCCATTACGAACGCGACTTTGTCCTATGTGGAGATAGCCAACAGGGGCAAGGAGGATATCCAGTTCGGCTTCCAGGGGACTGCCGAGGAAAAGCAGAGCTATCTCGACATGGCGGCCCAATACGCAAGCTCCGGCCAATCCAGCGGCGCGGCGCTGCCTCTTAAGTTGATAACGCCCTATCCGGGCAGGGATGTGTACGCGGAATCGTTCCAGGCCCTGGTCCTGGACGGCATGAGCGTAACATTGGGGGACATCGTCGAGGCCGGCAATAGCGTCACGGACATCGACACGGCCAAATACGGGTTCGACGACCCGCTGCTGAAACTCCGCCTGACGGACAGCGACAACGACGTGAACCTGATAATCGGCGGCGACGTCCCGGGCGAGGAAAATACGGCCTACGCCATGCGCGCCGGCCAGCCCGTGGTGTACAAGATCGACAAGACGTCGCTCACGAAGTTCTTTAACGCCAACGTTTTCTCGTTCATGGACAAGTTCGTGGCGCTGCCGAACATCTCCGACTGCACCGGCATAACCATCGCCTCCAAGGACAAGACCTACGAGGCCGTCATCGGCCACGAGTTGGTCTACGACACGTCCTCGCCCATGCCGTCGCCCACCGGCGACGCCACGCCCGCGCCGACGGCCGCCCCCCAGGACATAGTCCACGCGACCTTTAACGGCATACCCGTCGAGGAGACCATGTTCAAGTCCTATTACCGGGTGGTCATCAGCCTGAGCTTCGACGCGTCGGTCCGGGAGTATACGCCGGATACGCCTCCGGACATCACCATAACCTACCACATGAGCAACGGGCCGGACATCGTCACAGAATACTACGGCTATAACAACGACTTCTACGCCGTCCGGCAGGCGGGACAGCCGCTCATGTTCGTCATAAACAAGCGGTATCTGGACATTTTGTTCCAGAACTCGGAGCAGCTTATAGCGGGGACGTATGTAACGACTAAGTAAAACGGACAACAGAAGTTTCGGTTTTGGCAAAAAGAGGTAATGGAAAGGGCGAAGGGAAGGAAAAAAGGGATGGGGGTGGGAAAGCAGAAAAATCCGATTTTCAGGCAGGAAATATGATAAAATGGATGAAGGAGAGACAGCGAGGTTGGGGAGACAAA
>JGI20166J26741_11833361_pt1 | contig 20622 bp, 21 predicted proteins | sample TergutCu122P5_FD_26741 | JGI IMG/M metagenome (IMG submission 26741)
TTGTAGACAGTGACTTCGCGCGTGACCGCCGTATCGTCAGGAGGTCTTTCGCTGACATGCTGCTCCAGAACTCCAGAGCTGATCTATGACTGATAGAGAGATCCATGTCAGGATTATAGTGGTGCCTGGCAGAGATTTGACGGAAGGCGAGGCATTCTCCTCACAAAATCCGCTTCATGGTGACAGGAGGTATCGGTATATGGCAAAACCCCAGCTCAGAGGCTTGCGCTATTCTCAGTGGACGCGCTCCGCCATCTGATACCTCGCCTTTCTTCGATTTTCTGCCACGCGGGGGTCATTTTCGTGACAAGGAGGGGCCAAACCTTCCTTTCTCGCCTATACTGGAGAACATGATCGAAACAACAGATACGAGTGCGCCGCATATCAGTGAGCCCGCCACCCCTGCGAGTGCGCCCAGCGTCGCAGCACGGTCCATCCTGACATCAGCTTTCGCCCCGATCGGGATCTTTGACTCAGGGCTTGGGGGACTGACGGTGTTGGGCCAGATCACCGGGCTTCTGCCGCAGGAGCGTCTGATCTATTTGGGCGACACACTGCGCTGCCCCTACGGGCCGCGGCCGGCCGAGGAGGTACGCCAGTTCGCACTGCAGGTTTGTCGCTTTCTGACAAGCCAGCAGGTCAAGCTCATCGTCATCGCCTGCAACACGGCGACGGCGGTCGCTCTCGAGGCGGCGCAGGAAGAGTTCCCGGTGCCGATCATCGGCGTCATCAATCCAGGGGCTCGCGCGGCGGCGCGCGCGACTCGCAACCGGCGCATCGGCGTCATCGGCACCGAAGGCACGATCGCCTCAGGCGCCTATGAGCGCGCGCTTTTGGGTTATGATGCGGGGCTGCAGGTGCTAAGTGTCGCAACACCGGATTTCGTGCGTATCGTCGAGGAGGGCCTAAGCCATAACGACGATGGCAAGGTCTGGCTTCCCGATGAGTTCTTCGAGCTGGCGCATCGTCAGCTTGATCCCTTGGTTGCAGCCGGGATCGACACGCTGGTGCTGGGATGCACGCACTACCCGATACTCGCGCCTGCGCTTCAGCGAGTGGTCGGTGAGACCGTGACGCTCATCAGCTCGGCGCAGGAGACGGCCCATGAGGTGTTGGCCACGCTTGCGCGGCGCGGCAACGCGGCGCCGCTGGACGACGGGGAGATCGCCTGGTCGAAGTTTTGCACGACGGGGGACACGGCGTCGTTCGAGCGCCTGGGATCACGCATCATGGGCGCCTCGATCTCGCCTGTCGAGAAGGTCGTTCTATAATAGGACAGGGCCCCCTGAACAGAGAGGTAGTATCGACCTATGACATCCCGCATCAACGACCGCGCCGCTGACGCGCTGCGCCCCGTTACGATTGAGCGCAACGTCAGTAAGAACGCCTACGGATCGGCCTTTATCCGTTTCGGGGACACCCAGGTGCTTTGCACCGCGACGATTGAGGACAACGTACCGGGTTGGCGCAAGATGTCTGGCCTAGGCTGGGTGACTGCCGAATACGCGATGCTGCCCACGGCGACCGGCACGCGTACGCGGCGCGAGCGAGGCGGCGCGCGGGGTCGCACGCTTGAGATCGAGCGGCTGATCGGGCGCAGCCTGCGCACGGTGGTCGACCTCGGCGGTCTGGGTGGCGAGGCGACCGTGACCGTGGACTGCGACGTGATCCAGGCCGACGGAGGTACCCGCACTGCCTCGATCACGGGAGCCTACATCGCCCTGCACGATGCGCTGGCGACTTGGAAGGAAGCCGGCATGATCGCTTCGATGCCGCTGACCGGTCAGGTGGCTGCTGTCAGCGTTGGGCTGGTCGACGGCGAGGCGCTGCTGGACCTTGACTACGAAGAGGATAGCCACGCCGAGGTCGACATGAACGTGGTCTGTGACGATCAGGGCAACTTCATCGAGCTTCAGGGTACGGGCGAACGGATCTCGTTCTCGCGTCACCAGTTGAACGGTTTTCTCAATCTGGCGGAAAGCGGCATCAAGGAACTGATGCGCATCCAGAAAGAGGTGCTCGCCGGTGAGTGAAACAATGTCGACCATCGTCGTTGCGACGGGCAACGCACACAAGGTGGTCGAGATCGCCGCGGCGCTGAGCGCCGAGGGCGTATCAAGCCTTGCGGGATTCAAGTTCGTGGCGATCCACGACCTGCGCCCCGACTTCGTCGACCCGGTCGAAGACGGCGTGACCTTCGAGGAGAACGCTGCGATCAAGGCGCGCGCGGCCCGAGCCGCGACCGGCCTGCCCGCGTTGGCCGACGACTCGGGGCTTGCCGTGGATGCGCTGGGCGGAGCGCCCGGAATCTTTTCTGCGCGCTACAGCGGCGAGTCCTGCGACGACGCGCGCAACAACGCCAAGCTCCTGAACGAACTTGCTGATACTCCCGTGCCAGACCGGCGCGCGCGCTTCGTCTCCTGTCTCGTGCTCGTGGGGCTGGATGCGATCCTGCCTGATCAGCCGGACTATGTAAGCGTGACGGGTACCTGCGAAGGGCACATCGCGCGCCATCCGCGCGGAGACAAGGGTTTTGGCTACGACCCGCTCTTCCTCCCGGACGCTGTTCCGGGGCGCAGTATGGCCGAGCTCACGCTTGAGGAGAAGACAGCGATCAGTCACCGCGGGGCCGCACTGCGCAAGCTGGCAGAAGCGCTACGGGCGGGCTAGCCGGTATGGCGCCGATCACATCCAAAGACAACCCGCGGGTCAAAGAGGCGCGCAAGCTTCTGACGCGCAAGGGGCGAAGGCAGTCAGGAAGCTATCTGATCGAGGGCTTTCATGTGCTGGAAGAAGCGCTGCGCGCAGGCATCACGCCCATAGAAACCTTTGCCGCCAGCGAGGCGACAGAAAAACTCCCGCCTGGAGTCACGGCGTTCACGCCGGTCACCGAGGCGGTCCTCAAGTCGCTCTCTGATACCCAGACGCCGCAGGGCGTGGTGGCCGTGCTCGCCATGGACGCTGACACGGCAGACGTCAGTGGCTCGAAGTACCTGGTTCTGGAGAACATCCAGGATCCCGGAAACGTCGGCACAATGGTGCGTACGGCCGACGCGGCGGGCTTTGACGGAGTGTTCACGATCGGCGAGACGGCCGACATCTACAGTCCCAAGGTCATGCGCGCGATGCAGGGTTCACAGTTCCACCTGCCGGTCGTCTGCACAGATACGGACGAGCTCCTTGCTGCTCTGAAGACGGCGGGCCTGCCAGTGTTGGTGAGCACGCTGTCAGCAGACTCAGTACCCTGCCAGGCAGTCAGCGCGCAGCGCTTCGCGCTCGTCATGGGAAACGAAAGCCGGGGCGTCACTGAGGACCTGCTCAGAGCGGCCGACGCTCGGGTGCGCATCGACATGCCGGGCCGGGCCGAGTCTCTCAATGTTGCCGTCGCCGCCGGGATCCTGATGTTTTCCCTGGGCGGTATCTGATACACTCGTAAAGGTAATTACGAGTCGGGAGCTGTCTGTTGTGTGACGGCTGAGAGGCGCGGTACGACCGTGCGACCGAAACGACAGCGCCGGTAATGCGGCGTCTGCAGCGGGCGCCTTTGCCCTTCGTCGTTTCCCCGAAGAGAGAGGAGAAACGATGGCTTCACGCAGTAGTTCAAAGAGGACCCAGAGAATCGCGGCAGCGGGACTCTGCGTCGCGCTGTTTTCGGTGCTGCAGTACGTCGGCATTCGTTTGCCGATTAACTTCATGGGGGGCACGATCTCGTTTTCGATGCTTCCCATTGTACTTTTTTCCCTGGTTTACGGCCCGGGATGGGGGATGGTTGTTGGCGCGCTCTGCGGCTGCGTCGATCTGATCTTTGAGCCCTACCTGCTCTATCCGGCCCAGGTACTGCTCGACTACCCGCTGGCCTTTGCCTGCGTGGGGCTGGCGGGACTGGTGGCGCCGCTTACCTGGCGCAGGCTTGCCCGTGGCAGGAAGGCAGAGGTCGCAGTCCTTGCGGCTGCAGCCGCGCTGCTGGGGGCCGGCTGCCGTTTCGTTTTGCACTTCATCTCGGGTGTGATATTTTTCGCGAGTGCCGCGAAGGGTCAGAATGTCTACCTCTATTCCGCTGTCTACAATCTGAGCTACCTGATCCCGGCCGGTGTCGCCTGCGGGGTCGTACTGGCGCTTGTCGCGCCGGTCGTACTGCCGCTTCTACGCACTCAGGAAACCAGCCATGACTGACGCGCCCTTCCGCAGAGCCCTGGTAGTCTGCGCTCTTGCCAATGACTGCGACCAGGAGGATCCCCGGGCCTACGACCTTACGATGGCCGTCGACGGGGGAGTGGCGTGGTTCAGGGCGCGCGGTACTGCGCCAGACCTGTTTCTGGGCGACGGGGACTCTGCGAGCGAAAGCGACCAGCGCTGGGCGCGTGCGGTCGGCGCAGAGTTTCAGCTTGTTTCTTCTGATAAGGACTACACGGACTTCGACCTGGCACTGGAAGTTTGTGAGCGCCGTGGCGTCACGGAGGCGCTGGTGATCGGTGCGCTGGGCGGCCGGGTCGACCAGCAGCTCGGCGTGTTTGGATCGCTGTCGCGCCACGGCGCGCTGCGAACGGTCCTGCACGACGCCCGGCAGTTCGTTACGCCTGTGTTCGCCGGGCAGGAATACCACTGCACACAGGCCGTCAAGACCTTCGGTGTCGTCGCGCTGAGTCCGGCGATCGTGACGGTGCGCAACGCGCGCTGGCCGCTCGTTTCAGCGCAGCTGGAGCCTCTCAGCACCTGGGGCGTCTCGAACGAACCGCAAGGCGGCCAGCCGGAAGTCAAGGTTTCTGAGGGGGAGGTCCTCTTCATCGGACAGCTTGCGCAATGAAAAACGCCCGGTCGCAGGACCGGGCGTTTTGCTTGAGGATGAAAGCGCTGTTCAGTAGGCGCGCTCGACCTTATCGGCCTTCAGGCATTTCGTGCACACGTTGATCTTCTGTACCTTGCCTTCATGCCGGGCAGTGACCTTCTGGATATTGGGTTTGAAGGTGCGGTTGGTAACCCGGTGCGAGTGGCTGACATTGCGCCCGGCCGTGGGGTGCTTTCCGCATAGAGCGCAGACCTGTGACATGATAAACTCCTCAGTAGAACATATATAACCAGATAAGCGGCTTTTCAGTCGCAATTAATCATCCTAGCACAGCGCTGAACTTGAGGCAAGTGAGGGAGTTCCTGTTATAATAACAGTTCGATTTCTGTCCGTGTTGACGCGTTGAAAGAGAGCAGAACATGGCGAAGAGCATACCCGGTTTGATTCAGATATCAAACGACGTTCTGGCCGACCTGTCAGGCTACTGCGCCCTTGAGGTGTACGGAGTAGTCGGTATGGCGGCGCCCACGTTGGCTGAGGGAGTGGCTCAGCTGCTGCCCGCCCAAAAACTGCGGCGCGGCGTCCGTATCACTACGAGCGAGCCTGATGCAGTCGGCGAGACCATCGTCGATGTCGATCTCTATGTGGTCATTGAGTATGGGACCAACCTCGCCGAAGTCAGCCGTAATCTGGCGGAGCGTGTGCGCTACGTGCTGACCTCCCAGGCTTCGGTAACGGTCGGGCGCGTTGACGTCCATGTCCTCGACGTAAAGGTGCGGTGAGCCTACTTATGACCGTTCAGGTATCTCCTCGGGAAGTCATCGCAGGCGCCTCTGCCGTGCTGAAATCCCGTCACGAAGAAGTCAACAAACTCAATGTCTTTCCCGTGCCCGACGGCGACACGGGTACGAACATGAGTCTAACGCTGGAGTCAGTGGCGCACGAGGTACTCGCCTTGCCCGCGGATGCTGCGCTTGAAGAGATCGCGAAGGCCGCCACGCACGGCTCGCTGATGGGAGCGCGCGGCAACTCCGGCGTCATTTTGTCTCAGATCATCCGCGGCGTCTGCGAGGGCGTCCTGGCCTCAGAAGGCCAACCGCTGGCTGAACGTCTTGCGCAGGCCTTTGAGCATGCGAAGACCGTCGCCTATCAGGCGGTGCGCAAGCCCGTCGAAGGCACGATCCTGACCGTGGCAAGCGACATGGCGCTGGCTGCCCGCCAGGCGGCGGACCAGCAGCTGTCCTTTGACGATGCGCTTGAGGCGGTCTCCGGCGCCGCGCACCTCTCCGTCCAGCGTACCCCCGACCTGCTGCCGGTGCTCAAGGAATCCGGCGTCGTTGACTCGGGCGGCTTCGGGCTGGCAATTATCTTCGATGCGGTAGTCAACATCCTGCTGGGCAGGGAGCAGGCCGAAGCCCCTGTCTTTCTGCCTCAGGGAGTGCTCACCGTCAATCCGGTCGACGACTGGGACGATGACGAGTATCTCTACTGTACGGAGTTCCTGCTTTTTGGCGATGACATCGACCGCGAGGCGATGCACGACTTCATAGCGACGCAGGGAGGATCCGAGCTAGTGGTCGGCGACTACGGCCAGTATAAGATCCACGTGCACACCAACGACCCCTCCAAGGTGCTGGCCTTTGCCCTGTCCCAAGGCGAGGTCGCCGAAGTTCACATCCATAACATGCGCCGTCAGCAGGCTGAGCGCGGACAGGCGCCGGCTGCCGTCGCGGCTCCCAGGAAGGTCGGCATCATAGCGGTCTCAGCCGGCGAGGGTACGGGCAATATCCTGAAGTCGCTCGGTGTCGACGCGCTTGTGTCCGGTGGGCAAACGATGAACCCTGCCACGCAGGACTTCGTCGAGGCGGCCCGCTCTGTTCCGGCCGAATCCTACCTGCTGCTGCCCAACAACAGCAACATCATCATGGCAGCCACCACGGCGGCTACGCTCATCGAAGAGCCGACAATCGTTGTGCCAACGACGTCGGTCCCCGAGGCCTTCTCAGCGCTTTTGGCCTTCGACGACAGCCTGGATCTTGATACGCTGCAGGCGGAGATGAGCAAGGCCGCGAGCGAGGTCACGACCGCCGAGGTTACCACGGCCATCAAGGACGCCAAGTCGCCAATCGGAGACATCAGTGAAGGCGATATCATCGGGATTGTCGGATCGAAGGACATCCGCGCCAAGGGCACGAGCATCCCGGAGGTCGCCTGCGCGTTGTTGGAGACGCTGCCGCTCGACACGGTGGATACGGTCACTTTGCTCACGGGCGCCGACCTCAGTCCGACGGATCTGTACGCGCTGCGTGAGATGCTGCAGAAGAGCCATCCTGAGCTTGAGTATGACACCCAGGAAGGCGGACAGCCGCTCTATCCGCTGATCATGGCGGTAGAGTAAGGGCTTGCACGCAGAAACACACGGCAGGTAAGGAAGCTTATGACGACAACGCACACCTCAAACGAACGGATCGTGCTGATCACAGACGGCTGCTGTGACATCGGAACCGGAGAAGCGCAGCGTCGCGACATCCAGGTGGTTCCAACTGGCATCATTCTTGGCGACGGCACGCAGACTGACTCGTCGCGCTTTACCGCGAAGGACTTCTGGGATTCGGTGCTCGAAGATGTCGACGTGCTCCCCAAGACCTGGATGCCCTCGCCAGCGCAGTTCCTTGAAGTCTATAAGCGGGCTGCCGCTGAGGGCGCGACCCACATTCTCGTCGTCGCCATGTCTTCGGGCCTGTCGGGCACCTATGACTGCGCCTGCCAGGCCGCCAAGAACTCCCCGGTACCGATCGAGGTCATCGACTCGCGGGCGGTTACCCGCGGGATCGCGACGATCGTACTGGCCGCGGCCGACGCCCGCGATGCGGGACTCTCCTTCGACGAGGTCGTCGCCTATACACGGGCGGTGCGCAACTCGATGCGCATCGACTTCATCGTCGACAGCCTCGAGTATCTGGTACGTGGTGGACGCGCAGGCAAGTCCGCGCAGATTCTGGCTACGGCGCTCAACATCAAGCCGGTGCTGCGGGTCTTTGAAGACGGCCACATCGACTCCTACAAGAAGTGCCGGGGCACGAAGAAGGCGCTCGCCGAACTGGCGAAGCGTGCCATCGAGGATACGCCGGGCGAGGGCTGGCACTACAGTATGGCGATGACCAGCAAACCAGAACTTGAGGCGCTGACCAATGAAGCTCTGGCGAAGGCCGGCTTCAAGGCGAGCTATGATGGCCCCTTTCAGGTGGGTATTATCGTCGGCATCTACTGTGGGCCGGGTACCGTCGGCGTGCTGACCTATCGCTATCCGCCGCTGCCCTGATCGCGCGGCGCAAAGCTTCAGGGTTTGTTCGCATGGCTGCCGCATCAGCCGCATCACCAGGTAACGCGCACCCCGCGGCGCGTTTGCGCGCTTGGGGCGCGCCGGTCGCTTGCGCGCGCTATGTCAACGAAGAGCGCGCGCTACAGCTCGATAAGCTCGGCATCACGCGTATCGGGCAGTTGCTCTATCACCGGCCGCTGCGCTATCTGGATCTGACGCGCATCTCGAGTCTGGCCGAAGTCCATTTGGGGGAGGCCACGGTCGTCGGCCAGATCTACGAAGTCAGGGAGCGCCGACTGCGCCCCAAACTGCTCGTCACCGAGGTGACGCTGGTCGATGACACCGGCGTGCTGTTGGGGGTCTGGTTCAATCAACACTGGGTCAAAAAAGCCTTTCAGCCAGGCGAGACGGTGGCCTTTGCCGGCAGCGTCAAGCTGGAATACGGCTTCAACCGTATCGTGCAGCCCTTCTACGAGAAGCTGGGCGACGCGCAGAGTCCGGCGCATCTGGGGCGCATCCTGCCGGTGCATCCGACGACCGAAGGGCTCTCGGTCGGCTGGCTGCGGCGCATCGTCGCGGCGGCGCTTGATGACTTCGGCGACGCCCCCGAGTATCTGCCCCGCGCGCTGCTTGAAGCGCGCGGATTGATGCCCTGGGCGCGCGCCCTGCGTCAGCTGCATTTCCCGGACAGCCTCTCCAGCGCCGAGGAGGCGCGCCGGCGCCTGGCCTACGGCGAGTTCTTCGATTTTCAGCTTCTGATGGCCCGGCGCGGCTGGCGCGCGCGCCACAGCGACGCGGGAACAGCGCACACAACAGACGGCCCTCTGCTCGCGCGTCTGCGGGCAGAGTTACCTCTTACGCTGACCGCCGATCAGACAAGCGCGGTCGCAGAGATCCTGGAAGATATGGCGCGCCCTGAAGCGATGAATCGCCTGCTGCTCGGCGACGTGGGCACGGGTAAGACGCTCGTGGCAGCCTTCGCGCTGGTCGCGGCGGCTGACAGCGGAACCCAGGCGGCCATGATGGCGCCGACGGAGGTGCTCGCCTGGCAGTACGCTCAGAAGCTCGGACCGCAACTCGACGCGCTCCGGATCAGCTGGGCGCTGCTCACCAGCTCGACGGACAGCGCCGAGCGCGCGCGTATCCAGCAGGGTCTGGCGCAGGGGAGCATCACGGTTGCGTTTGGGACGCATGCGCTGCTGGAAGACGACATCAGCTTCATGTCGCTGACGCTCGTGGTCATCGACGAGCAGCATCGCTTCGGCGTCGAGCAGCGCCAGGCGCTCCAGCGCAAGGCCTGCAGCCCCGACGTCCTGATCATGACGGCGACGCCGATTCCTCGCACGCTCGCGCTGCTCGCCTACGGCGATCTTGACATCTCCTATCTGCGCGTGCGCCCGATCAAGGGCGCGGGCGTGCGCACGCAGCTGATCGACGCGACGCGCCTCGGCGAGGCCTACGGCGCCGTGCGCCGGGCGGTGGCTGCCGGGCAGCAGGCCTACGTGGTCTGCGCGCTCGTAGAAGACTCCGAGACGCTCGACGCGCGTTCAGTCGAGACGGAGGCCAGCCACCTCAAAAGCGAGGTGTTTCGGGACCTGCGCGTCGAGATCCTGACCGGCAAGATGAGACCGGCAGAAAAAGAGGAGACGATGGCGCGCTTTCGCGCTGGTGCGATCCAGGTACTGGTTGCAACTACGGTCATCGAGGTCGGCGTTGACGTACCGGCTGCCACGGTCATGATCGTGCTGGACGCGGACCGCTTCGGCCTGGCCCAGCTCCACCAGCTGCGCGGCCGGGTCGGGCGCGGCGCGATCTCTGGCCAGGTCTGGCTGGTGGCGCGCCACGCAAACGATCAAGCACGGCAACGTCTGCGGGCCCTTGAGGAGATCGACGACGGATTTCGCCTGGCCGAACTCGATCTGGAGATGCGCGGCGCCGGCGAGCTTCTGGGCAGCCGCCAGAGCGGCCTTGCGCGCTTCAGCATGGGCGACGTCCTGGCCGACCGCGACCTCATCGAGGCGGTGCGCGCCGACGTCGAGCCTTTTGCGGCGCACGATCCGCTGCCCGACAGCGAAGCGCTGCTCGACCTGCGCATCACGCAACTCGAGGCCGATCTGGCGGCGGAAGGACAGGTGAACTGATGCGTATCATCGCCGGAGACTTCAAGGGACGCGCGCTGCGCGGCCCCGAGGATCGCGCTACGCGCCCGACGGCAGACCGGGTCCGCGAGGCGCTCTTCTCCCACCTGGAAGCTCGCTTGGGAAACCTGGAGGACCTGCGGGTCCTGGATGCCTTTGCCGGCACAGGCGCGCTCGGCCTGGAAGCGCTCTCGCGCGGCGCAAAACACTGCCTGTTTGTCGAGAGCGACCGGGCCGCCCTTGCCATCCTGCGCGCCAACATCGCGCACTGCGGCGTTTCCGAAGAGCAGGCGACCGTCCGCGCCGGCAATACCTTTGCCCTGTCCGCGCGCCTGGCACAGGCTGGCCCCTTCGACCTGGTTCTGCTCGATCCTCCCTACACGACGCCAGCAGAAGAGCTGCTGCGCCTGCTGGAGGCGCTGCGCCATGAGCAGGCGATTCGGTCGCGCAGCTATATCGCCTACGAACACCAGCGTCGGGCGCAGGTCGACTGGCCCTCATGCTATGATAAAAGCCATGAGGCGCGCTACGGAAAGACGTTTTTGAGCTGCGCTTTTGTTGCGTGAGACAAGGGAAGTGAGGCAGACTGTGACGACCGCTATCGTACCCGGTACCTTCGATCCGATCACCTCGGGACACCTTGACGTTATCGAGCGCGCCACCCAGCTCTTTGACGAAGTAGTCGTCGGCGTGGCCGCCTCAAAGCACAAGAACGGCACGGGTCCGCTCTTCAGTGCGGACTGTCGCGTCGACCTTATCCGCGAAGCCACCCGACACCTGAACAGCGTGCGCGTCGTCACCTTCGACAGCCTGCTGATCGACTTTGCGGCAGCCGAGCAGGGCGACGTCATCGTCAAGGGCCTGCGCGCCCTGACCGACTTCGAGCACGAGTTTCAGATGGCGGCGCTCAACAGCCGCATGAACCGTAAGATCGAAACCCTGTTCATCATGTCGGCGCCTGAATTCATGTACTTAAGTTCGTCTGCGGTCAAAGAAATTGCGGCTCTGGGAGGCTCGGTGAGCGGCTTGGTGCCGGAATGCGTCGAAAACGCGCTCCGTAACAGTTTCTCAAATTACAGGGAGACATCAAAGTAAGTCAGATCAGTTTGGCGTATGATACTATACGTTTCCGTCTCTCTGAGTGTTGGAAGAGGAAACGCCCTACCTGAAAGGTGTAACGAATGGATATCTTGCAGCTCATCGATCGCATCGAAGAGGTTATCGACAGCGCGAAGTCGGTCCCTTTGAGCAGCAATAAAATGGTCGATCCCGATGCGATCTTCGACATCATTGACGAGATACGCGGCCAGTATCCCGAGGACCTCAAGCAGGCGCGGTGGATCGTCAAGCAGCGCCAGGAGATGACCGAAGAGGCAGAGCGCGAGGCGAACCGCATCCTCGAGGAAGCGCAGGAGCGCGCCCGGGGACTCGTCGCTGACACCGAGATCGTGCGCCAGGCCGAGGCCCGTGCCGCCGAGATCATGGACGACGCCCGCGCCAACGAACGCGAGATCCGTCTGGGGGCAGAAGACTACGCCGACGAGATGATGGCCAACCTCGAAGTCAACCTCGGCAAAATGCTCACCGCCGTCCAGCGCGGTCGCGACCGTCTCCAAGGCAAACCGATCAAGCGCTAGCTACCAGCGTAACTCTGTTTGGGTTGCGGCTGCGAGTCGTGACCATTGCAGTGTAGAGTCAGCAAAGAATCCTCTTATTTTGACTATGCCTCATTTCAGGGTGCCTTTCGGGGTGCCTTTTGTATAAAGATTGGCGACTCTGCTATACTGTTAAGACCGTCTTGAATTACGAGTAAAAGGAATCGATTACTATGGCAGTACCTAAAAGGAAAAAAGGACGCGCGAAGACGAACTCGCGACGCAGCAGCCACAGTCTGGAGGTGGCGGCGACACAGGAGTGTCCGCAGTGCCACGAGCCTAAGCTCCCGCATCAGGTGTGTCCGCACTGCGGGACCTATAATGGCAAGCAGATTATCGCGGTCTAGCGTCCGCTCTCGGGCGACCTGTGTTTGGGTCGTCGTTATCTAAGGATCATCTATGAATATCACCGCACGTATCTCCGTCGATGGTCTCGGCGGAGATTTTGCGCCTCAGGTTGTGCTTGAGGGGGTAGGTCGCGCGCTGCGCGCCGACGACGCGCTTGAAGTCTTGCTCACGGGACCTGAGGACGATCTGAATCGCTTTTCGGTCGATCTGCCCGTTGCCCTGCAGGCGCGCCTCAAGCTTCGTCCAACTACCGAGGCCATCGCCATGGACGAGCATCCGGCTTCTGCGGTGCGCAGCAAGAAGGATTCCTCGCTGGTTGTGGCGGCTCGTCTGGTCAAGGACGGGGAGGCCGACGGCTTCTTCAGCGCCGGTAATACCGGAGCCTGTCTGGCGGCAGGGACGCTTCTGGTGGGGCGCATTCCCGGCGTTATCCGTCCGGCGATTGCGACGATCTTTCCAGGGGTCAGCCCGACGGTTTTTCTCGATACGGGGGCTAACGCCGACGTCAAGCCGGAGTATTTGCTCCAGTACGCCCAGATGGGCGCTGCCTATGCGCGGGCAGTACTTGATCTTGAGTCGCCGCGTATTGCCTTGCTCAACATCGGCGAGGAGGATACCAAGGGGAGCAAACTTACCCTTGAGAGTTTCGAGCTGCTGCGTGATCTGCCAGGCTTTATCGGTAACGTTGAGGGACGCGATCTGCTGGCTGGCGCCGCTGACGTGGTCGTCACCGACGGTTTTACGGGTAACATCACGCTCAAGACGCTTGAGGGAGCAAGCAAGTTCATTCTGAGCAACCTCAAGGAAGCGCTCATGGCTTCGACGCTCTCGCAGTTGGCCGCCCTGGCTCTGCGCAAGCAGCTGAACGGGCTGAAGGATCGGCTGGATCCTGACCGCTACGGCGGGGCGCCCTTGCTGGGCGCCTCCGGGCTTGTCTGTATCGGGCATGGTTCGTCTTCGGCGACCGCCGTCTGCGCCGGTATTCTGACGACGGCAAAGGCGGTGCGGGGCGACGTGGTATCGCAGATCGCGGCGCAGGTGGCGCCGTGAGCCAGAGCTCGCTCGCGCTGATCTTTCCCGGTTACGGGGCGCAGCATCAGGGCATGCTGCATGACCTGCGGGAGCTCTCTGACCTGCGCATCGAACTGGCGCGTCTGCTTGACGCGGCCGAGGCGCTTTCAGGTCTGCAGCTGGCAAAGATCGCCGAGTCGGGGCCTGACAGCCTCTTAAGCGAGCTGCGGGTCGCCTGGCCTCTGGTATACATCGCCGACTATCTCTGGGGGCGCCACGGGCGCGAGAAGGGCCTGCGACCCCAGGTGGTGGCGGGTCACGGCGTCGGCGAGTACGCCGCGCTCGCGCATGCCGGCGTCGTGTCGCCAACGGCGGCCCTTGAGCTGGTCATCAGGCTCTCGAAGCTGCTGCAAGACACCGTCAAAGATAGCGACGGCGCCACGCTCGTGGTGCTGGGTCTGTCGGCAGATATCCTCGGCCCGCTTATCGCCGAGCTTGGGTATGGCGATCAGGTGTGGATATCTTGTGACAACAGCGCCGATCAGGTGATGCTGGGCGGCGCGCGCAGTGTGCTTGAAGCGCTGATCGGCCCACTGCAGGTTGCGGGCGCCCGTCGCGCCCTGTTCGTGCCGGGCGCGGCTGCGTTCAACACGCCGCTGGTGAGCCATGCATACGAGCGCTATCAGCAGATCCTGGGGCAAAGCGAGCTGCGCGACGCGCAGATCCCCGTTATCATGAACGAAAGCGCCCGTACCATCATGAAGGGCGCGGAGTTTCGCGAGCCTCTGGCGCGTGGCGTTACGCAGACGATCAGATGGCGCGAGACGACGGCGCGCATCGCGCGCATGGCGCCGGTGATCTGCGCCGAATGCGGTCCGGGCAGTACGCTCTCAGATCTTGAGAGCCCCGGCGAGCAGGTCGAGTACTATGCGCTTGCGCAACATACTATCATCAAACTCTTGAACAGACTGTGATCTCTGTGGTTTAATGCAGGAGGTCAATTATCGGGACAAAAGAGTTACGGGTAAGGAGGTGCACATGGACAGAAGCGAAGTGCTGAAGACTATCACGTCGGTTGTTGCCGATCAACTGGGCGTTGAGGCAAGCGAGGTCAAGGAGTCTTCCTCCTTCATCGAGGACTTTGGGGCCGACTCGCTTGACCTCGTGGAGTTGGTCATGGCGTTTGAAGACGAGTTCGGTATCACTATTCCTGATGAGAATGTGGAGAGCATTAAGACGGTGAGTGACGCCGCAGACTTCATTGTGGCGCATTCATAGATTGTTTCAACAAAGTATCAAGAGGACTCCTGCCAGAGGCAGGAGTTCTTGTTTGTAGGATACAATAGAACGGCTATGGTGATACAACTGGATCAAAGTGAAAACGACGCGCGGCTGGAGCGTGCCGAAGAGCTTCTCGGACACCGCTTCACTGATCGTGATCTGCTGCAACAGGCGCTGACGCACGCCTCGGCGACCGAAGGCAATCCTGAAGACGACTACGAGCGCCTTGAATTCCTGGGCGACGCCGTACTGGGATTTGTGATAGCCGACGCGGTCTTCGCGCGCTATCCGCTGCTGCCCGAAGGGGACCTGACGAAGCTGCGCGTGTCGGTCATCAACGGAAGTTTCCTCTCCGAGGTGATGGCCGAACGGGGCTTTGCCGATCTTATCATCTTTGGGGCAAGCGAGCAGGGTATGGGCTCGCGCGGGCTGCCTTCGGCGCTTGAAGACATCTACGAATCCTGCACGGCGGCGCTCTACCTTGACGGCGGTCTTAAGGAGGCGCGGCGCTGGGTACTCGACAGCCTCGGATCCCATCTGACGCCGGAACTTCTCAAGACGGCCGTCAGCCCCAAGTCCCAGCTTCAGGAGATCATGCAGGAGCGCGGCCAGCAGGTTACCTACCGCATCGTCGGCACCGAGGGGCCGGCGCACGCTCCCTGCTTTACGGCCGCGGTGCTGGTAAACAAGGTCGAGCAGGCGCGCGGATCGGGCTCGTCGAAGAAAGAGGCGGAAAGCGCGGCGGCGGCGCTCGTCCTCGAAGGGCTGCTGGGATAGAATAATGAGCGGGAGTAGCATCGCTTTTCGACACCCGATGAGAGGCATCTGAGAGAGGCAGCTTGTGTATCTTAAGTCATTGACCCTCAAGGGATTCAAGTCTTTCGCAGATAAAAGTCTGCTGGTCACTGAGCCGGGGATCACCTGTATCGTGGGCCCGAACGGATCAGGGAAGTCCAACATCAGCGACGCAGTGCTCTGGGTCTTAGGCGAACAGAGCGCAAAAACTCTGCGCGGCCAGGCCATGGAAGACGTCATCTTCGCCGGTTCCAGCGCGCGCGCGGCCGTCGGCGTCGCTGAGGTCGATCTGGTGCTCGACAACAGCGACGGCACCCTTCCGCTTGAGTTCGGCGAAGTGACCATCACGCGGCGCATGTATCGCTCGGGCGAAAGCGAGTACCTCATCAACCAGTCGCCGACGCGCCTGCTTGACATCGTCGACCTGCTGCATGACACCGGCCTGGGGCGTGACGCGCACTCCATCATCAGTCAGGGGCATCTGGCAGAAGTCCTTGAGGCGCGCCCGGAGACGCGGCGCGCGCTGATCGAGGAGGCCGCGGGTACGCTTAAACACAAGCGCCGCAAGGAGCGGGCGCTGCGGCGTCTGACCGGCTTGGACGAGAAGTTGCAGCGTGCCGCCGATATCGCCAAGGAGATCGACCGCCAGCTGCGCCCTCTGGAGCGTCAGGCCTCAAAGACGGCCAAGCATCGCGAACTGAGCGAAGAACTGCGCGATCTGGAAGTCGCTCTTGCCGTTGACGAGCTGCGCAGCCTTCAGGCTGACTGGGATGCGCTGCTGAAAGAGGAAAAGGAGTCCGAGGCCGCTCTCGAGATCGCGCGCTACAAGCTGGGCGAGCGCGAACGTGAATTGGATAAATACCAGCATCTGCTGGAGGAAAAAGGCCTTTTTGTCGGCGACTTAGGCGAGCAACGCCGCCGGATGCAGTCGATCCTGGAACGTCTGGACGCGAGCATGCTGCTGCTGGAGGAGAAAGGCAAGAACCTGATCTCGCGGCTCTCCGAGCTGCGTATGAACCTCTCGCACGCCCAGACGCAGGTTCAGGTGGCACGCGGAAACCATGCGACGCTTGAGCGCGAGCGCACGGAGGCCGACGCCCAGCTCCAGGAGCTCTACAGCCAGCTGGGGGAGCTGCGGCGCGAAGGCGAGGCAGCGCGCAAGGCGCGTGTGGCGGCCGACGAGACCTTCAGCCGGCTGGCAAACGACATGAGAACCAGACAGGCGAAAAGCGACGAGGCCCGTGTCAAAAAGATCAAACTGGAGCAGGAGCTCGCCTCGCTGACCACGCAGCGCGACCTGCTGTCGGGGCGCACGGAGGCGCTGGCTCTTGAGCTGGCGCAGCTGCACGAGACCCTGAGCTCGCGGCGCAGCCAGGCAGAGGTGATCGAGACAGACTACCGGCGCTTCAAGCGCGAGATCAGCGCGGCGGAACTCGACGTCAACAAGCGGGTGCGTGTCAACGAGTCGCGCCGCAAGGAGCTTGAATCGATCCGCAACGATCTGTTCGCGGCACGCGGCGAGCAGGGCGCGCTCGAAGAGATGGAGCGCGCGCTGATATCGGCGACGCCGGCCCTTGAACAGGTGCTCAGCCGCGCGGGCGAGATCGACGGCTTTATCGCGTCGGTTTCATCGGTCATCACGACCGAGCCGGCCTTTGAGGCGCTCGTCGAGCGTGTGCTCGGATCCGATCTCTTCGGTGTGTTTGTGCGCGACCGGGCCGCGGCGACGAAGCTGGCTGCCGAGACCGCAGGAAACGAGCGCGGCGAGCTTGCGATCATCCCGCTGGACGGGCAGGCGCCGGAACTTCCCGAAGCGCCGCCCTGCGGCAGTTGGCTGCTGGAACACCTCAGCTATGACGAGCGCTTTGCGCCCGCCCTGCGCGCGCTGATCGGCGACGTCGTCTTCGTCAAGGATCTGAAGGAAGCGGCGAAGCTTCTGACCGCGGCCTCGGCAAAGCTGCGCGCGGTCACGCCGGAAGGGATCGTACTCTGGCCTTCGGGCAAAGTCAGTCTGGGGCGCCCGGTTGCCGACAACGAAGGCGTGCTGGCGCGCGCGCGGCGTATCAACGAGCTGCGCGACCTCCAGGCGCGTCTCGAAGCCGATCTGGGGGAGCGCGAGGCGGAACTCGCACTGGCAGAAGAGGCTCTGAATTCAGCCCAGACCGACGCGCTCGAACTGAACCAGCGCGCCGCAAATCTGATTGGCCAGCGCGACTCGCTTCTGCAGGAACTGGGGCGCATCGAAGACCAGACTACGAAGCTGGAGTCGGAACGCACGACGCTGGAGGATCGCCTGCGCGAGGTCGCTTCAGGACTTCAAACCCAGGCGCCGGCGGCCGAGGCGGTTGAATCCGAAATCAACGCGCTGGTAGAAGAGATTGCCTCGCTGCGCACACAGACGAAAAGCTCAGAGCTTGACCGCGACACGAAGTTTCGCAACGAAACGGCCGCGACCGACAAGCTTTCCGCCTGTCAGGTCGAGATCGCCACGGTGGGCGAGCGCGTCAAACATCTGACGGCGCGCTTCATCACGGCGACCGAAGAAGTCGCGCGCCTCAACGAGACGATCAAACAGACCGCTTCGCTTGAGCGCGCGCTTGAACTGCTGCGCGAGCGCGTCGAGCCGCTCCACAGCGCGTTTTCGGCTCTGCAGGAGCGCGCGGACTACTGGGCCATCATGTTGCGTGACCGCGCCTCCCTGGAACAGAGTGACAGCGCGAGCCTGCGCACAACGATCCACGACGCACAGACGCAGATGCGCGAAGCTCAGAGCGCTCTGCACGGAGACGAACAGATCTTGTCCGAGCTTCGCGTGCGCAAGGGCCAACTGGAGATCACGGTCAACACAGCCGTGGCAAAGATCGTCGATCAGTACGCCATGCCCCTTGAGGCGGCCCTCGAACTGCCTCCGGTCGAGGACCGCTACCAGGCCCAGGATAGGGCCTTGACGCTGCAGCGCAAGATATCGCATCTGGGCAGCATCAATCCGATCGCTCACGAGCAGTATGAAAACCTGAAGGCGCGCGGTGAGTTCATGGCCGAACAGGTCGCCGACCTCGACGCGGCGCGCAAGGCGCTGACCAAGGTCGTCATAACGATCGACCGCAAGATGCGCGAGCGTTTTCTGGAGACCTTCGAGCAGGTTGACAAGCATTTCCAGGCCATCTTCGCGCTGTTGTTTCCGGGCGGATCTGCCCAACTGCTGCTGAGCGCTCCTGAGGATCTCGACAACACGGGGGTCGACTTCGTGGTCCAGCCGCGCGGCAAGAAGCTGAAGAAAATGTCGCTTTTGTCCGGCGGCGAGCAGGCGCTTGTGGCCATCGCCTTGCTCTTCGCGCTGAACGAGACCCGCCCCTCGCCGTTTTACGTACTCGACGAGGTCGAGGCGGCCCTTGACGACAGCAATCTGCGCCGGTTCGTCAACTTTGTCATCGCGCGGCGCCACCAGACGCAGTTTTTGATCGTGACGCATCAGCGCCGCACGATGGAGATCGCCGATTTGCTCTACGGCGTCTCGATGCAGGCCGACGGCGTCAGCAAGCTCGTGAGCCAGAAGCTTGAACAGGCGGTCGAGGCGCTTGACCACGAGGAAAAGTAGGCGATCATGGCTGAGCTGAGCTGGCGCGAGCGTCTGTCCCGGGGCCTGTCGAGGAGTCGGGAGCGTCTGTCCGGGCAGATCAATACGCTCCTGGGGCATACGGCCGACCTGGACGAGGACTTCTGGGAGGGCCTCGAAGAAAGCCTCATCGGCGCCGACTTTGGGCTGACGGCGACCGAAGACATCGTCGCCGAGCTGCGACGCGTCAGCGACGCGCGAGCCCTGCCCAGTGCCGAAGCGATCAAGGCCGAACTTACGCGTCTGATCGCCGCGGAGTTTCCCGCCGAGGGTGATCCCTTCCAGTTCTCGCCCGTGACCGTGCTTTTGGTGGGTGTCAACGGCACGGGCAAAACCACCTCTGCCGGCAAGCTGGCCAAGCAGGCCACCGAGGCGGGCAAGACCGTGCTTTTGGGTAGCGCGGACACCTTCCGAGCGGCGGCGGCCGAACAGCTTGACATCTGGGCCCAGCGCGCCGGCGTCGACATCGTACGGCGCGAGCGTGGCAGCGACCCGGCAAGCGTGGCCTTTGAGACGGTCGAGCGCGCCGAGGCGATCGGCGCCGACCTGACGATCATCGACACGGCCGGGCGCCTGCACAACTCGCCCGACCTGATGCGCGAGCTCGAGAAGGTCCAGCGCGTGACGCGGGAGCGCGCCCAGACACCGGTATTTACGATACTCGTTCTTGACGCGACCACGGGGCAAAACGGTCTTGCTCAGGCGCGCGAGTTCAACAAGATACTTGCCATCGACGCGCTGATACTGACCAAACTGGACGGCACGGCCAAGGGCGGCATCGCGGTCGCCATCGCCAAGGAGCTCCAGATTCCGCTCGTGCGCATCGGCGTGGGGGAGTCCATCGACGACCTCAAGGCATTCGACGCCCAGGAATTCGCCCGCGCCCTGATAGCGGGGGATGAGTCCGATGTTTGATAACCTTGCCGCCCGCCTTCAGGAGGTCTTCTCGAACCTTTCCAGTAAAGGACGCCTGAGCGCCGATGACGTCGACGGCGCTCTGCGTCAGATCCGCCTTGCTCTGCTGGAGGCCGACGTCAACTACCAGGTCGCCAAGGATTTCATCGTGCAGTTGCGCGAGAAGGCCGTCGGCGCCGACATCCTCTCCTCGCTGACTCCGGGACAGATGGTCATCAAGCTGGTCTTAGACCAGCTCACCGAGCTTCTGGGTGGCAAGGCTACGCGCCTTGTGCTCTCCAACCGTATCCCGAACGTCATCATGCTCGTGGGCCTGCAGGGCTCCGGCAAGACGACGGCCGCAGCCAAGCTCGCGCTCCATCTGCGCAAAAAAGGCAGGAAACCCCAGTTGGTCGCCGCCGACGTCTACCGCCCGGCGGCCATCGATCAGCTCCAGACACTGGGTCGCGAGCTCCAGGTGCCGGTGTTCAAAGGCGAGGGCAACATCGCGACTGACCCGGTCGCGATTGCGAAGGCCGGCGTGCAGCAGGCAATAGACGAGATGCGCGACCTGGTCATCATCGACACAGCCGGACGTCTCCAGATCGACGAGACCATGATGGCCGAAGCCGAGGCCATCAGACAAGCCACGCGCCCCGACCAGATCATCATGGTGCTCGACGCGATGACCGGCCAGGAAGCGGTCAACGTCGCGCAAGCGTTCTCCCAGCGCCTCGACTTCGACGGCGTCCTGCTCTCGAAGCTCGACGGCGACG
>JGI20166J26741_11837806_pt1 | contig 20582 bp, 8 predicted proteins | sample TergutCu122P5_FD_26741 | JGI IMG/M metagenome (IMG submission 26741)
ACGATTTCTCAACGCAAAAGTTGAACGTCCAGCGGAAATTCACAAACAAATTTTTGCTGTTTATGGTAACGTTATGAATCGGCAAAATGTGACGAAGTGGTGCCGCGAATTCTCCGAAGGAAGGACTGATGTTCACAACGAACAAATGAGCGGTAGGCCATCCTTGATCTCTGACGACCTTCAGGAAATTGAAGGAGATATTCGCGCAAATCGACGCGTGACGATAAGAGAGTTACATCACATCGTTCCCGAAGTGTCTAAGACCACAATTCATAAAGCTGTGACAGAAAAATTAAGGTACAGAATACTGTGCGCACGCTGGGTGCCCAAAATATTAACGGACGATCACAAAACGAAACGAATGGTTTCCGCGCTAAAGTTTCTCACGCGCTACACACAGGAAGGAGATGAGTTTCTGGACTCCATTGTGACTGGAGATGAAACATAGGGTTTTCACCACACTCCTGAATCCAAGCAACAGTCACTGCAATAGCGCCATACGCATTCCCCTAGAACCCAAAAATTCGAAACTTCAATTTCTGTGAAAAAAAAAATCATGGCGTCCGTTTTCTGGGACAGGAAAGGCATTCTCCTGGTCGACTCCATGCCTCCTGGCGCAACAATTAATGCCGCTGCATGATGTGACACCTTGACACGGCTTCGATGAGCCATTCAAAACAAAAGGAGAGGAATGTTGTCACGTGGCTTGTGCCTGCTCCACGACAACGTGCGGCCCAGTTCTGCGCACATCATCACTGCGCTTATGGAAAAATTCAAGTGGGATATATTGGACCATAGCCATACAGTCTGAACCTCGCGTCCAGTGATTTCTACTTGTTTCTTCACCTAAAGAAAGGTCTCGCTGGGAAAAGGTTCGACGACGATGATGAGGTGCAAGAAGAAGTCATGACGTGGTTCAAAGGGCAGGCGGCAGACCTCTATGACTCGGGGATACAAAAGCTGGTTCCAGGACTTAATAAATGTTTGGACAATGCCGGCGACTATGTTGAAAAATAAAGTTATATACAGGCAATTCATTCACAGTGTCGCTTTTGTAAATTAAAAATGTACATGTTTAAGACCTTTGTATCTTTACTTTCCGGACACGCCTCGTAAATGCGACATTCACAAAAGTAATGTTTAAAAAAACCCTCCATAAATACGCGTAATTCCGACTTATTTCAATTAGGCACAGTGGTACAAAGTTTACTGTCTAGGCTACATAATGTAACTTAAACCTTGCGTTTTACATAAACTTCAATAGTGCCTACAACAAAACAGTTACAACTCAGTGCTATCATCTACAGTACATGTAATCAAAAGGTCAGATACCATCACGGCATTAACGAATACTTCGTCTGTTGGCTTCAACATACAACACAAAAGTGTCCTATGATTTTACACAACTGGTGTTATAATACAGTACCGCCTGCCAAACAATTACTAACTCTACTTCTTACTGACATATTATATTTTTGTGCTTACCATGATTTTAGAATAAATAGTAATTATATCCCAACACAGTATTAAATGACTCGTTTTTGTAATGAAGACACGGTGTTTTCTGAAAGGCACATCCGATCTCGTAAATTCCACACGGACAAAATTCATGCTTATTTAAGTATTCTGAAAGCATCCTTTTTAAATGAAAGTGAAAATAATTAATAATTTCATTAGCGAAACTTAATTAAAACCAATCTGAAGCTTATAAATTCCACATTTCTGTAAATAAGTGAAGACATCTCTAACAAGTATGGTCATGTATACTTAAAAAATAAAGTACTCTTAATGATAATACCTGCTTTACATTGGGACAAAACAAAAACAGCACATATGTTATCACAGCCACGAACAGCTGTTCTGCAATCCATGTACAATACCTTCGAGATACACGTGGTAACCTCAAATGCTACACCGTGTTTCACTGCTCGATAAAATCTCCTTCTATGATATTGCAAACAAAGTCTTTGACGCCACTTGGTTTTGAAACTTTCTGTATTGGTAATTTTCACTGTCTTGGCTGCACATAAATCTGGTTACTTAAATTATTTGTTTCTAAAGAAATGTTTACATACTTTACTTTCGAAAACATGTCAGTGACTGCGACTAGCTCTTTCGAACTACTCAGCTGCCGTAGCAGTATTTCTTCCCTTTATACCTGATGAAGAAAATGGATGGTTTCTGAAACGTGGCGTTATAAAACTGAACATCGTATGCAATCTGGAATTGTTCACACTTTGAAACTTGTCAATTGTCATCTGTTTAAAACATGAATATATCATAAACTTTAGGTGCCAGGATTAGCTTTAGGCTTTAGAAAAACCTTCCCTACAGGCTCCAAGTCCGTGGGCGTTTCCCTGACCCTTCTGATGGAGAGCGGTTACTGATCTCGTCCAGCAATGTCGTGTCTTGTGAAGTAATATTACCAACAACGTACATTTTTTTTCTTCTTCCGATGCTAATTGACAATCCTACACGTTTCGGCTAAAATGGTATCTTCAGGGATGATACTGTTATCTCAGGAAACTTCTCAAGACCATTAGGTATTACCTTGAAAATAGAAAGTGAGGGAAAGAAATGGAATGCAACACACACTGATATTACAGACAAAAAAAAAGAAAGAAAGAAATACCAAGTAAAGTAATAAAGTACTGAAACCTAAAATATATGTTGATCAGTATAATTACTGTATTACAAAAAAAAAAGATAGTCTAAATTCTAAACAGGGGACCATAAGCGAAGTGCAAAGAAAGAAAAATTTCAGGCTTCATTCACCCACGCCACAGACTTATAGAACTGTACCAGTCCGCCATATGGAACAAACAGACTCGTTTTAATGTCAATTTTGTACCTAATAATGCCTAATATGTTTACTCTTGGGACGACAATTCAGTTCCGCCTGGATTCAACTTTCTGCGACTCGTAATGGTGTCATGTATTAAAACAAGGAATAAAGAAGGGTTAAGATATGCACATTTCATCAATTCGTGCAAAATATATCGCTACATATGCCCATACGCATTTCTATGGGGTCTTCAGCCTCTAGAAACGCAACGCACAGAAAGACCTCCACCCTAGACCTAAATACAGAACAATAGAATTGTCGCAACAAGGAACCTATAATTACTAAGAGGAGCCCACCATCCTGGCTTTCATGCAGCAAACTAACTCAAGAACAAGCTGTATGAAAGATTTCAACAGCCCTCAATTCTATCGTGTAAAAATCTGGTACACACAGAACAAAATAACAAATGTATACGACAATAATTTTATTTATTTAATCACAATTAGAACATAGCTACTTGAAAATTGTATGAATTTTTATTGAAAACTAAGTCTGTTTTTTTAAAGAACATATATTTCTGTTGCCTATGTACAGACAGCACAAAACATATCATCCGCTGGGGAATTCGGGAATTCGATGTAACTCGCATTCATATTGCGTTATCCACAAGCCAAAACATTTTTAAGCAAACAGTACTTTGTTTTATACTTTTTTACAACCAGCAATTAAGGTGATTGTTTTAGAACTTAAAATACGACTGGAAGTGCAAAGCTAATATCAAAGGGTGTTTGTGGATTTGTATTTTAACTTCCTATGTTTTGCTAGCCAATAACACAGAGCAAAACTATAAGGCAAACTACGAATAGCCAATGTAAGGGAAACAGAATTTGCTCCCCTGAAAAGTCAGCTGCGTAGCTTAAAGTTATGGCTAAAAGTACACCAGTAATAACTAGAAATCTAATGGCCTTTAACTCTGGGAAGACTGAATTTCACCTACATCATACACAGAAAATCACCTCACAGAACACACATTGTGTGTCCATTATAAACACCAGTGCGTTATAGTATTTATTTGCGGACAACCCATCACCGTCTATTGTGACAGTTATAAGAAACGTACAAACTCCGTGCGAAAGCGCGGAGCTTCTTAACATTGCGGCAGATAGCAATTATACTTACAGCTGGCCTTTGAAATTGTAATAAACAAAACTGTGTCCATGACTTTATCAAACAATCTTCTATTGAATATTTTCTTCAAGAACGAAAATTAAGCTCTTTTTACCTGTTCGTGACTCTGAAAATGAACAAATTCACCATTATCTTAAGTCTAGCAGTTCTTCCATTGCGAATTAACCTCAACAGACATGCAAACAGTAGATAAGCTGCCGGCAGCTAAAATTAAGTACATCACGTTTGGTGCATATATTGCCACATATGCGTTTCTAAACGAAAATAATTTCTGTAAGTCTACACATAACAGGAAAAAGTTTTGACAGATTTATCTATTTTGTATGTTATTCACAGAGGAAACAGTTACTTTGGCGTCTGACAGATGGCGTCATTCGTCAGTCTCAACATATACATACTTTCATCTAAGCGAGACTTGATTTTCAGTGGGTCTTCTTCAACAGCAGATTAAATTTCCAGACAGACAATTACAGTCTACATCGATTTACAATTTCACGTAAGTATGCAATCTCGCAGTCTCTGCTGGTCTTAAGGCATAACGCTGCAATATTAGACAATTCTAATACCTCATAAAGCTGCCAACTTAACAACTTCCCTTGCAAATCAAAACAAGGAATTCTTTTATGATGTTTTTCTATAAAGTCGCTAGTCATCTAGCCACAGCCATCTATATGTGAACATACAGGAGAAATTATGATGGAGCAGCAGTAACAATGTCAGCGTTTTACAATTGTTCCCACATCTCTTATTATTTCAGAATGCTGCTTCATTACAAAAATGTAGTATATCACGATTTATAAGAACTAAGGAAGCAGATTTTGACTACAGTGTCCCAGATTTTGTTTGAACGCGTTAAATGTATTTGCTGAATATTTCGATTTACTCAGCAAACAAATTTTTCAAACTATTTGTGTGAGAAAAAAAATAGTTTATATGATATGAAATAACACAAAATAAAAGCAGGTGACAAGCATTGCAGAATAGAGTGAAATAAAGTATTTACTAGAATTTTAAAGTAAATTATTTCCTACGAATTCAACTTTTATATTACCTTTAGAATGAGTATACACACGTATGTTCCAGTGCATTCATCAGGATGCCTATGGAAACACATTATGTTTAAACCTTAGAGTGTTGCGGCTATGTTTTTAAACGTCAGAACCAAAAATACCTTCTGCAGCTGATGTTCTTATAAATTTACTACTACTACCACCACCCCTACTACTACTACTACTACTGCAACCAACATCATGGCCACTACATAGGTTCCTACGGAAAAAAAGCAAAGTTTCGGAGGTGCGATCATTTCTGTCTTCAGGTGAGAGCTCATGAAAAATTTGTACCCCTCAGCAGAATTGGCTTTAAACCCTGGTTCTGTCTAGCACCTGAATAGAGTAGGAATCCCCTCAAATCCTCTGCTCCTGAAGGGGTGCTGGGGAGGGGGAGGGAGGAGAAAGAGCAGAACCAATTTTCGACGTGTCTTTTCTGATACGCATCAAGGACGACAAACGCGATCAAAAAAGAACAGCCATGGACCATGTGTCGCTTCAGTGGGTTTATACTCAAAGTTGCCACGAAAGTACAAACATTGGCATTTTACTTCGTTATATGTGACAAAAATTTGGAGCTGTTTCTTCAGTTTCAAGATACCAATAAATTCTCATAAACTGAAATTTATGTATTTACCGCACAAAAGAAAATTAAATCACAAAATTTTAGAGACCTAAAATTTACAACCAGATGTTTTTTCACTTCTTCGCAAGACAAAAAAAAACTGATTTTTAGACGTCAGTGATGCAGACACATATATTAATCCACGAAATGAAGACGTATTTAATCCGAATAATTTGCAACATGGACAGACAAACTGGTAAATATTGGCACTGTACAAGTGCCATAGATTCAAAATTCTCAATTTCTTATCCTACTAACAAAATTCATTCCAATATTTTATGGTATCAATTGGAAATAAAATTTCGCGCGGCAGAAGAACGCTGAAATCTATCATTAATAAACGTAATAGATAAACGGATGCATTAGCATAATTTACTTCGAGAACAATATCGAAATATGAATTAAAGTTTCTTATTTGCTCTTCCCTCTCCACCTCGTGCTGCACCTTCTGGTATAAATAAGCATTAAATTCTTAAATTTGACTGACAGGCTCATTTCTAATTTTATGGGTTCATTTTACATGTGGGGCGTGGCGGTGACCACCCACCCCCACCAACAGCCGAGGTTTGAAATAGGATAGAGAAAGATCACTACTCCCCTTCTGTGTTGCATGACATGTTCTGGGGAAATTTTTACCTTTACATTTGAAGTGCATTATTTAACGACTCTGTCAATTACCAACGGTGAAGAATGAATAAACACACACGTAGTATTGATGCAGTGACAGTAACAAGTGAAAAAAGTACTCGGAGAAAAGCCTGTCCTAGTCCCACTTTGCCCACAACAAATACCACAATGGACTGGCCGGGGATCGAGCGCTGCCTTTGTGGCGAGAAGCCAGCAAATAAAGGCCTGAGCAATGGTTAGACCCTCGCTGGACACACGTAATCAGTATGTTTATAAATAATATCTAAACTTGTGAGGTGTCATTGTAAGGTACGCTGGTTTAGATTTTCGAATTTTCCTTTCTTTATATGTAACATAAGTTAGGAAATGTATGCACGGTATAATGATGCCGGCAGGCCCTCTCATTATGTTACCTCAAAATCCGTAAGACATGCGAAATAAGTTATATGGTATGAAATGCGGTTGATATATCTTTATACCGTAATTTTCACTCGTGATATTCACAAAAACGCATGTGAAATATCCATTACTTCTGTCTAGTTTTAAAAGTCGAGACGTGTTTTCAAATTTTTGTGAATCTTTGAACCGTCCAATTTAAAGAAAATTCTGTCAAAGGAAATCACGGTTTTTCAAGTGTACAGACAGAGACAGTTTTGAGATAGCTCGGCAGTCAGGTAAACGAGCCAAATTCCAAGCTTTTCGCAGTTCTGAGAGCATAGTGCTACGGTAATACAATAACTATGGTAAATGGTAGCAGTACTTCTACAGTACACAGGCAATGTGGATATGAATAATGTACGAGTACGTGATGCTATCCATGTGTTTGGCTCTTTGAACCAGAGTGGTTAGCATAAGTACCAACTCCTTTCACAATAAAACACTTAATTTTACCCACTAATTGACCAAATGTATGGAGCACAGTCCTTCTTGCATAGCTGATAATTTCTCAGCCAGCCAAGAAATTTCTCACAATGTAGTCAGAATGTTCATTATCGTGTTCACGAAAGTCCGTCACTTGAACCTATCCAGAGTCAGATTAACTCAGACCACACACTCCCATCCCTTATCTTAAAGACCAAGTATAATATTACATTCGAATCTAAGCCTAGGTCTTCCAAGTGGTCTACATCTTTCAGCTGTTCCCACCACACCAAAACCCCGTATGCATCGTCTCCCACACACGTGTTACACGCCTCGCGTATTCAATCATGTATCATTTCAACATCCTAAAAATCACGAAGTTCTCACTGTGCACGCTTTTCCGGCCTCCAGTTACTTCCTCCCTTAGAAACCAATTCTTGAATTCATGCAGGCCACGCTCTCCCCTTAATACGAAAAAGCAACTTTCGTAACCATACAAAACAAGCGAAATTACATTTCAGTATATATTAATCTTCATGTTTTTAGATCGTGAACGGAAGACAAAAATTATGGACCGAGCGTTAGCAAACATTCGGCATATTTTATCGGCTATTATATTATTCATGCACGCAATTTCGAATTGTTCGCGTCATTCCCGAATATTTTAAATTTTCTGCATTTTCAAAAATTTTGTTGGCTGCGTTTATGCCATGATTTTGTCCTGCATCCTGAATTTTACCCATAGGGCATTTATATTCTTCATATAAATCTCAAAATAAACAGTTATTACTGCCCTAAACAATATTAACGAACTGGAGTTTGGAATGAATAAGCGGCGTTTTCTGTCAGGCAGTAACTGAATTTTTATATATTATTCATACAAATGTCAGGTCCTTAAATGGCAAAACACAAGTGCAACTGTTAGCAGATTGTCCATGTAGGTAAACAAATTCACAGCTGACACAGTTTACACCAGTAACAAATAGCCTATTAAAAAACGTACTTAAACTAAGAAGCAAATAGCCTTGGATAAGCACCGTCATGAGTTGCCAGTACCAAAAACGGAAATAATGCCTTGAGTTACGATTTGAAAATACTTGCCCTTTGCTTCCCACTAACGCCTGAATACGTAAAGATTCTTCGACAGAACACTTGGCGCCCCAGTGTGCTAACATTACTGACATCGAGCACAAAACCATGCATTTGCATATGACATAGCTCAGGTTTGCTTAAAGAACTATGACAGGCCTGCGACTCTATAAAGACCGTAAACGCTTGCAGACAAGCTTTCTCTTCAAACAAATAAATGTGTTCAGCACGACGTTCAAATCCTTCTTATTGAGGTTATGATGTATTGTAATTTGTATGATTGAAAGAGAAAGTGATTAAGACACTATTCAAATATTCTGTCAGTCACGAATACTGACCTCTGTGTCGAAACAGAAATCAAAGTGTTCTACTGCCAAAGTCTCGCCTCAAATGCTGAAGATAAATTTATGTGTGATCCTAAGGCCAGAGTCTGCTTATCCTTCCAGATACAGCGCAGTCGATGTAGGACTCTACGGGCTGGACGAGACGGTGTTCCAATCCCTGCAGTGCCAAGTAACGTTTGTATTATCCAAATCTTCCGGACCGACTCCGGAGCCCACCCACCCTCCTATGCGATGAGCACCGAGGTTCCTACCCGGTGGTAAAGCGGCCGAGGCGTGATGTTAACCTCTCAACTCTCTACACAAATAACATCCTCCATACATATTATTCTGTCACCTGCTTCTTCTCCTTAAATACGCCGTTTTCATTAAATTCCACCGATAATAAACCATGATTATGTGGAAAATGTAAAACTAGTGAATACAGTATTTACAAATTTATTGTCTCATAACGTGTTGCTCAGATGATAACACTTGTGACTTCTACACAGAAAGCGTCCTTTTCGAATCCTGGATTTGAAACTGACTACTTTGACTTATTTTTCGTGGTTTTAGTTAACCCCTCCATACATAAGTCGGGATATTATATTAAATTAAACCACGACCTTTTTACCCACACTTTTTTGATTCAGTATTTATATTCTTCCAATTCTTCGAAGTTATATTGTCTCACTTACTTACAGGTTCGTTAAATAAACCACATATAAAAATACAGGAAGTCAGAGACACGTATACTAATAGTGATCTTTCTTCTAAACATCCTCATGTTTTCACACAAACCACCTGTCAGTAAGATATTTCTTCATATTATCTTATCCCTTTGCCCTTCACATTTCAATTAGTTTTCTTTATATGCCACTGCAGGCATAGCTGACTGTTCAAGGGTAGTCACACTGCCCTCCTACTTCGCTTTGAGATGTCCGCGTTATATATTCTAACTCCGCGCTCTATTGAAAGTGTTCTCTTACATTTTTGGTATAACTCCTCGGGTCAGAGTTCGTAATCAGATACCTACATCTACTGTCATTTAAAAACGATGTGTGGATGTGTGTTTGCAAACCAACAGCTTTGATGCAAAGAGGACACACACGGTTTCGAAAAACGGTGATACTATACTGCCAAATAACTTACTTTTGTTAATTTTTTCCACCATAACTGGAGTTTATGATGACACCGGAGATGCTGACTTACTTTCTATCTCTTTCATTTTATAACCACGAAAACGAAACAACAACAAACCCTAAAAATGAAAATCGTGACCCCGGATATAAGAGAAAATACTAAGTTCTTGGAAAACAACACCAGGTATAAGACGAAAATAATTTCCACCAACTAAATGTGAACCTCGTGATCGAAGCCTATCACAATGTTTTCTTTATATGTGTAAACTTATACTTCTTTGTTTATTTAATCACGGCTTCAGGGCGCTTTTCATTTTTCAAGTTATATAACATCGAATGGCTTGATTCTGTGTGACAGTCCGACAGTTGCCTCCACGCAATAGTTGGGACTCGGTGGGGCCAACGTAATGATTTTATCCTTAGTATGCATTGAGCTACAAGACTATATGATCCATTAGGGTGCATTTCAAAAACGGAGCTGCCATGCAGATGGCTTTACTGTGTTACAGATACTTCTTATTCACCAATCGTTATTGAAGATTGGTAGAATAAATGTCTAAAAATATAAACCAGCCGATCTAGGAAGAGTAGACAGCGATCAGACATTGAAAATTATGCAGTCATGTCGGTAGATGCATTTTTATGAAATATTCTACTCAACCTGTAACAGTACTCCCCACTCCTTCTGAAAAAAAAAACTACATAGTCATGTACACGACTCACCGTGGTGGAAGCGGTGATGGGAATCGGCGAGTTGGCCACGATAGCGGCAATCTCCACGGTGTAGGCGTCAGAGCCAGCCTCTCGGTCGAGTTGCGCGGCCGTCGCGAGGATGCCCAGCTTCATGTCCATGTCAAACAGACGGTCTACTTGCCTCCCCTGAGTTCCAGTCACGTTCATCACGTAATATTCCAACTCCTTGTTAGCTGGCTGTCCTGTCGCTCGTACCGTCAGAATGCTTGTTCCTGGCGGCTCATTCTCGTACACACTCCCAGCCAACCCTCCAGATCCCCCACCCTCGAACACCAAACCACTTGCATGACCGTCACCTCTAGCAATAACAGTAAGGTAAGCCTCTGTGGACTTCCTCTCTGATTGCACCGCTTCGTCTGTGGCTTTTACTGCTAAATGATAGCGAGACTCCGGCGATATTATGGGCATCTTGAGCGACAGGGCACCGGAACTGCGGTGAAGGCGGAAGAGATCGGTGTCACCACTAACAAGCTCGTATGTCACTAGTCCGTTGGTGCTGGAGTCCAAGTCGCGAGCCAAAACCTGCATCACATGGAGGCCACTGCGAGGTAGAAAAGCTGCACTCATTGACACAAACAGAGGTGCATTATCATTAATGTCCTCAACGATCACTGTCACCAGCTTCTCGGCTGAGAGTCGGGTGTTCTCTGGTAGCGCTTGGTCTGTCGCCACGACAAGGAGCCGAAAGGTGTCAACAGTCTCGCGATCAATAGGCAGCAAAGTGTGGATTACGCCAGTAGCTGGGTTTATACCAAAATGTCGCCTGGAGTCGTCGGGTTCTTGGCGGGAGATAGTGTATTTTACCCGACCGTTGGGACCAGAGTCGGGATCCTCAGCTGCCACGGTCACTATCGGCGTGTGAACAGGAATACCCTCACGAATCTGACGCACAATGGCCGTATTAGGGAACGCAGGGGGGTTATCATTGCTGTCCTCAACTGCCACATAGAAGAGGATTGTCGTGGAGAGGCGAGGGTTGCCGCCATCCGAAGCTGTGATGTTAAGGGTGTAAGCTGTTAATTCTTCATAGTCTAGCGCCTTGTGCAAGAATAGGGTACCAGTAAGTGGGTCCATGTGGAAGGCGTCACGGCGATTTCCAGCTCCGATGGAGAAAGTCACTTCGCTGTTCACTCCGAGATCGGCGTCCGAAGCCCGGAACTGCACAAGTCTTGTGTTGATGGGCGTAGTTTCGAGCACAGAAACTCGAGACTCTGTCTGCGTGAACTCCGGAGCATTATCGTTCTCGTCCAGCAGATCGACTGCGACGGTTGTCGTGGCGCTGAGCCGGACACTTAACCCAGCATCTTGGGCTGCGACACTCAGTATATAGCGTGACTCTGTCTCGCGATCCAGAACCCGGGCGACTGTGATCTGACCTGTAGCCTCGTCAATAGCAAACCGGCCTTCAACATTGCCACTGACAATCGAATAAAACACGTCCCCATTTAGCCCCTCGTCGGCGTCAGTAGTGGACACTCTAAATATCTGAGTGCCTACAGGAGAAGCTTCAGATATCTGAACTTTGTATGGAGTTCGGAGGAACTTCGGAGCATTATCATTTTCATCTGTCACGTACACATTTATTTTAACTTTGTCTCTGAGTCTTGTAACACCGTTATCAGTGACAGTGGCTTCCAAAGTGACGTAGCTCTGGCTGGTGCTCTGAACAAGTTCCTCTCTGTCGAAAACATGTAGCGTCTTGATGAAACCATTCTTGGGGTCAATGGCAAAATCCTTCTGAGCATTTGATAGGGAAAAGGTTAGTTCTGCATTCCGCCCTATGTCACGATCTGTGGCTGTTAGTTTACCGACAAAAGAGTCTGGGGGTTCATTTTCGTGTAGGTGGAACGTGAATGTTGAATTAGTAAACTGTGGAGGGTTATCATTCTCGTCTATGACATGAACAACTACTGGTACCAGGGAACTCCTTGCAGGAATGCCGTGATCTCTAGCAGTAACCATTAGGGAGTAGTAGTCTTTGTTCTCACGATCTAGAGCACTTTTAACGTACAGGTAACCATCAGGGAATATTCCAAACTTCCCGTCAGCGTCTCCCTCAGTTATGGCGTATTGAACCAGTCCGTTGGGGCCCAGATCAGCATCCGAAGCCGCCAGTGCAAAGAACCTAGAGTTCACAGGGGTCGACTCCAAAAGAGACGTCTCGTAAGAAGTATGATCGAAAACTGGAGTGTGATCGTTGACATCTTCTATGGTGACTACCACTACGTGACGTGATGACAATGGTGACGGTTCTCCAGCGTCAGTCGCAGCCACCTCCACGCTCATCGAGCTGCCAGGTTCTGCACGAATAGGACGGTTAAGGTAAATGACACCAGTGGATTCTGCGATTCTGAACTGATCATCAGGATTATACGACAATGTGTAGGACACCCGACTGTTAATACCAGAATCACGATCCCTTGCGCGGGCCAAGTATACTTCCTGACCCACAGCCGCATTCTCTGCTAACCTCACTTCGTCCTTATCTCTGGAGAATACTGGAGCATTGTCATTTTCGTCCTGTACTGTAATGTTCACTGTTGTTCTCCCATAAGCCAGGCCTCTTCTTGCTATGACGGTTAAGCTATACACTGCCACCTGCTCTCTATCAATCCTGCTTGCTGTAGTTATATTCCCTGTCCCTTCCTCGATCCTAAAGCTCTTGTGAGGGTCGCCATATACAATGGAGTAACGCAATGTTGTTGTGTCAATACCCACGCCCCTTGGCATCACTTGAACGCGACCAACCCATCTGCCAATTGATGGCACTCTGTCACCATAATCCTCGGCGATCTGGAACTCATACCCGCTATACGACTCGAACTCCAATTCATCCATTCTATTCTCCTTAATAATCTCCACTTCCGCATCCTGCAATGCCTTCCTGTCTCCACCATCAGCTGCTGTTATTACAAGCCTAAACAACGCGCTCTGCTTGTCTTTGAGCGATGATTTCAGAGTCACTACACCCGTCGATTCGTTGACGTAAAATATGTCTCTCAACTCACCAGGTTCCTGCAGTGCAAACCTTATCTGAGCATTTCCCATATCATCACGGTCAGTTGCTGTTACCTGGAGAATTGATGAACCAACTGGAAGGTCTTCTGTTACAGAAGCAAAGTACAACTGGGGATAGAATTCGGGGCTATTGTCGTTAACATCAAGAACGGAGAGGAAGACTGTAGCTGTGGCAGACTGTGGAGGCACTCCCTGATCCCGGGCAATCACTTGTACCTGATAGTTTGGTAATGTTTCCCTGTCCAGGACGGCCCGCGTTGTAAGCTGGCCTGTTAGAGAGTCCAAAGCAAATACACCAGGATAATTTTCAACAAGCTTGTACGTGACACTTCCATTAGTTCCCTGATCGTGGTCAGATGCTGTTAACATGGCGACAAGTGTATCGGGTGGAGTACTTTCAGAAAGGGACACGTTGATGCGATCCTGGGAAAAGACCGGTTTCTCGTCATTTTCATCGAGGATTGTGACTTTTAGCTGTGTGTAGGCCCACTTAGGATTCGGTCCTCCGTCTCTGGCTGAAATCCTGAGCTCTACTGTATCCTGCACTTCCCGGTCGAGTGGGGCACTTGTTGTTATCAGGCCTGAGTCAACATCCATTTCAAACCATCGATGCTCGTTCCCGGAAACAAAAGCATAATAAATCTGCGCGTTGACCCCTGTGTCCTCATCTGTGGCTGTTATACCGGCAACGTAAGTCCCAGGAGGAGCTAACTCGCTAAGCACCGCCGAATATTCGCTTTTCTCAAATACGGGTTCGTGGTCGTTCACGTCATTCACGTGTATCACCAGAAAAGCGGTTGCTGTCCTTGGTGGTTGACCTTTATCAGTAGCCACAACAGTCAGGTTGTATTTATTCACTTCTTCTCGATCTAGTACACCATTAACGCGAACGATATCAAAATTGGGGGTGTAATCCAGTCGAAAGTGCCCCAGCTCATTTCCAGCCCTTATTTCCACTGTTGTGTCACCATTCAATCCTTCGTCTAGGTCAACCACTGATACTGCCGCAACTACGGAACCATTCACAGCGTTCTCGTCTACGGTAGCAAATCCCGCTGTAGATGGAAAATACCGAAACCTGATTACTGGATCGTGATCATTAGTGTCAACCAGATTAACCGTGACGTAGGTGCGACCGTCTTGTCTAGGTGAACCGTGGTCCCGAGCAAACACAGTAAACACACAACTCTTGGGACACACGCCCCCTCCAGTAGACTTTGCTGACAACTGTAGACAACTCTGTTGTGGACAGTCGAGTGTTTCTGTCGTTGATATTACGCCCGTCTCTGGATCGACCCCAAACTGCCTCTCCGTGTCTGCGAGGTAATATGTAATCTTGGCATTGTCGCCCACATCACTGTCAGTTGCCATTACTTGAAGAACAGGAGTTCCGGGTGGTACACTTTCATTCAAGGATACTATGTAGTCACTATGATCAAAGATGGGAGGGTTGTCGTTTACATCCAGGATGGTAACATTGACCTGAAGATAGCCGTATCTTGGAGGATCACCACCGTCTCTCGCAGATATATTTAGCTGATAAAAGGCCCTGTTTTCTCGGTCTAGTTTCCCTGTTGTTTCTAGGTGGAGATACGTGATTTCACCGCTGGGATTTGTTGTTACTACTAGACGAAACTTATCATCTCTATTACCGGCAACAATCCGATAGTCATCAGATACGCCATTTGTTCCAGAATCGCGATCACTCGCCGTGTCCAGCAACAGCCGGGTGCCAGCAGCTGCACTTTCCGAGAAAGTAACTGCGATGCTGGGCTCCGGAAACTCCGGGGCATTGTCGTTTACGTCTAGTACTACAATGCGCACCTCGATCGGATACGTGGGTTGACTGGAGAGCACAACTAGATCATACCTATTGTTACGCAAAGATTCACGGTCCAGCACAGCCGTCGTACGGATTTCCCCTGTGGTTGAATCGAGAGTGAATTCCCTTGGTGGTTCATTAAAACGGTACGTGAAGTTTGGTTTTATTGGAATGGAGCCCACAACAGTGCCGCGGGGCTGACCCTCCAGTATTTCTAAGGTGACCCTTGTGTCGACAGCACGCGACTGCATCTCGCCTAGCTGCTGGCCCTGCACAGCCACAGTAGCGGCCACGTGGACCAGCAGACACCAACACCACGGCCGCACCATAGCTACACTTACGGATGTTTACTGCCCGGTCCTCCCCTCACTGATAACAAACAGTAGTCGCATGCTTCAGCCACACACATCACTATGACATATCAATATTCAGCACTGGAATAGTAACCGAACTATACTGCTGGCAGTTTCGCACATAAGCAAACAGACAAGCAACTTTATAACTCGACAATATTTATATCAAATATCGAAGTCAGTATCGATACGACACCGCAAATTACAATTACGTCTTTTCCGCCACGTCTGTGCACGCGAAAATGAATCACGAACCAATGACGCACTAATTTCCACGCACACGCATAAACACACCACACGTGTCTCCTGACAACAAACCCGTATTCTTTCTGAGCTGAAGTTAATCGTGAGTCGGTCGGCACTTGTTCCTTGCTGCCTGCTGAAGACGACTAAACATTCTTTTCTCCCCGTCCCTCCTTGTACCACACCAAGCTTCTCGACCTCTCTCTATCTCTCTCGTTTTCTTCTCTTTTCTCCCGGCAGGGGATTACGGCTGAGAATAGATGGGCCTTCCTCTGAGACAGGTATTCAACATGGCTGACTGACTGACTGAATGCCTGCTGCCATGAGGGGACTAACCTTCAAACATCGAACAAACATCGGAAGATAAGAAAAGCAGCTTAAAGAAATAATTGTGTAGAACTACATCATTCACGAGGCCCTAAAAAGTCACTATTCAGCACAATGTCGTTAATTAAATTAAAGGTCAACTAAACTTTGTGTATGTCATAATAACACGGCATATTTGCATTCACTCAGTACTTTCGTTTTTAAAATATATTTCACGGCAGACAGAACCTAATAAACGTCACTAGTATCTCGCTCTGGTGTCAGATTGGCACATGGAATGAGATGTTGCAATATCACGGCTCTAATTTTATCTCGCACTGTTGAATTATAATTTTAATTGCCTTCATTAATCGAAAGAAACTAATGCCACAGACTGATCATAAATAAAATTACATCTTGTGTCACACGATTCGAAACGCCTGGTTCTGTCAACATAAACACTCTCTCACCACACTTGTGTTTTCGTCCAGCTCTTGTTACTTTTGTGAACCATCATCTTCCCAGAAGCAAATGCCTTTGAACTTGTCTTTCAGAACGCAACATCCCAGCAGGTGTTTGAAAACAGCAATCAATAAACAAACTAAAACCAATTTCATCCAACATCGATTGTCTAATCAGCATCTTTTCACGTCATGACATCTTCTGGCACTACAGTTCTTCAATCCACTCGGTTCTATGAAAACAAACACACGGCACCGTTGATGAAACAAGCGAAGTTCGCAAGCCGTGTTTCTCTGACACACTGGTTACGACTGCCGCCTGAGTTACAGCTACAAACTTTAACCTCACTCCACTCGTGCTATTCTCTTTCTCTCTCTTCTTCGGGCTAGTAACTTCAACTACCGAGAATAAGAAATTCTCTTCTCTCTCTTTCAATTCTTTTCCCCCAAGAGCCAGCAGTACATGGACAGACGTCGAAGACGGTAGAGGGGTACAGCTATCCACCAATGAGGTGACGTCTAACATACCTACAAGGTTGCCAGACGGTACCTGGCCTTAAGAAAACCAAAGTCTTGGTATAATAACAAAATTCTCTAACTTAAATACAGTTCAAGAACCTCTTATTTGCAGAAAATATAATTTGCTATCAGTTGCACTTAATATATTCGTTCTTTCTTAATTAAAATATCTGGTAAGTCAGTGATATTATGTATCCTCTCTTCTTCTCCATTTTCTTTAATAAGAGAAAGTATTTCGAAGTGGGAGGCAATAATGTTGGGTCACTATTTGCGACATTGCTTCCTTCTTATTTTATCTAAACACATTATACCAACTGCACAGGTTACTGAGTTTCGAACGCGAAATTTCAGTAGTTATTCTTCGTAAAGTCTGAGAACGTGAATTTAAAGGCCACGACCCAGTTTAGAGTATTATATCGAAAAGTCACTGAAGTGTCTGAAGAAAACTGTGAATCTTAAAGGTAACAGGTGTATCGACCTGAGTTTTAAGAGCGACCGTTCCAAAGAAAGTACTAACTACTGTACCATAGAGCAGCTTCTTCTGTAATGGTACACTGAAACATAGTCGCCTAACAGATATCGCTCCGGCTTGTCACAAACACAGCTAACAGTGTGATATATTATTGGGGATGGGTGAATAAGTAAGTTCATTGGAAAAAGTGTCGAAATATTGCGGGCAAGTAGGCTGAAAAAGATGCCTCTCTTACCCTTAAAATGGGGAAAGCAGGTTTCTCCGAAAGTCAGTAAATTTATTCAGGACTCACGACGTCTAATCCCAGAAGACAGCAATTATGACAGTTTAATAGTTTTGCACCAAAACTTTCAAGAAATGGCTTATCATAAGAAAAGAGAAACAGAATAGAGGAAATGGAAGAGAAAAACATCGTTGCCAGTATTATGAAAGTATGCATCCAAAATGATAGTTTGATTAGTCGGCAATGCCTCATATTTCTGTAAGAATGGATTGAGTTACCATGTGTGGATTGAGTTACCATGTATGGATTGAGTTACCATGTATGCGTGACAATTAAATGCAGTCTTATAATTTATTAACAGTTCTCCAGCCGCAATACTGACAACGATCTGCAAAAGAATTTTGTGTTTTTGAAACGTTACCATGTACCGACAAGAACTGTGACTTCAAAGGCAGAGTAAAGACAGATAGATCGCCTGTCACATCAGCGTGCCTTAGTAACTTAGTCAATACTACTACTACTACTAATTATTATTATTATTGTTATTATTATTATATAAGTATTATTGTTAGAATTAAAATTAGAATTTTGACAAGACAAAGAAAATAACCTCAAGGTTTTCTTATAACCAGGCCCTTTAGACATTTAGTTATTATTATTATTATTATTATTATATGAAATCGACAATATTATTCAGTATGTCTTAACGCATAACAGTTTTCACATATAAGACATCGGTCTCTGTATTATATTGTATTGTATTGTATTATAATATATTATTTTTTATGTTGTGTTATATTATATTATATTATATTATATTTTTATATTATATTATATTATATTATATTATATTATATTATATTATATTATATTATATTATATTATATTATAAATACGATAAGTGTGTTTATATTAATTCTAATAGCTAGCCGTCTAGTCAAAATATTCCTTGCCTTGTACAGGGCCGTAGTCGAAACTGTGTTGTTTACTGAACCAAATGAATCCAATTCATTTCCTCAACCTCCTCTATCTGACATCGTCTCTTGAAATTTCACGCTCAAATTGTTAACGTCTTTGTTTTGTTCATCTCATGCGTGCTAGATTACTGAAGTACACTTATTTATTTATTTATTTATTTATTTATTTATTTATTTATTTATTTATTTATTTGTGGCTTATGTAGCGACACTTTCAACAATTCAGATTATAAAGCGTGGATCGTGCTATATGCAAAGCCCAACTTACGCTCCTTGACTACAGCTTCGTAATATTGGGGAAGTGTAGAGGTTGTAAAACTTTTTTAATTACATCGCTGTCTTTCACGGACTGAGATGATTATAAACTTTTGTTTCGTAACGCCGTGTAATTTGTCGAAATACGCGGCATTACATCCTAGAAAACCGTACTCTTCACGTTCACTGCCGAGAAGAACATCCAGTCTAAGTCCTTTGAACTAAGATTTCAGAACACAGCCTGTATTTCAACACTTGGAACTTGTGTGACACTGAGAGGCCTGTATGAATACATAACCTTGCAGTGCACTGAGCAAACTGAAGTTTTCTTTCACAGATGGGGAGCATCTTAACATGGCAATAAACCTAATTACACCATAAACGAAGCATTCCGATGTCATACATACCATTCTTTGACCCCAGCACTCGTAGTTGTATTTGATCGCGAAAGATGGCTGTAGGAGGCAACAGCCTTGCGTGTAATCTGTTGGCAAAATTGCGAAACATCTCTCTCCTCACCGATAACTGCTTTGAAGTTCTACAACGCGGCATCGTGTGTAAAATCATGTTTCTAATAGTTCAAATAAATCTTTCTCAACATGCTAAAATAAAAGCTCTAAAACTAGCCATATGGATTTTATTTGAAATTAACTAGTTATTATCACATCCACGAACGGAAATTGTATTCGTTTATTTATTTATTTAGTAGTTTATTTATTTATTTATTTCCTGGAGGTTCCGATTTGTCTGTGAAGCGGGATAGTGTAATGTGTAGCTTACACAACCTGAAAGTCGAATTTCGATTCCCTACCGGGACAGAAAATGCTTGTCTTCTCTAAAGCATCCAGGCCAGCTGTGGCACATACCCAGTGGGTAAAACGGGATCTATCCCAAGGGATAAAGGCCGAGGCATGAGGCTGGCCACTCTTCTCCATCCAACGCTGAGGTTGAGAATGCGTGGAGTCGTACCTCCACTGCACCATATTCCATCGTGGAGTGGAGAGGGACAACCTTACATTTACTTTAGATTTGTGTTTGTTTTTGTTTGTTTGTTTGTTTGTTTGTGTGTTTACACAGACCTGCCATGCCTATGTGCGTTCCTTGATAGAACTTGCAGACCCAAGACAGAATGTTTGTTTTCTGTAGCTCAGTGATAGTGCTTCACACAAAATTATGAAGCAAGTATAACTGTTGCAAAAGATTCGTGATCTGACAGCTCGTAATCAAACACCTTTTGTTAATCTGCATAACATCACACACACACACACACACACAACGTGTCTGTGGGTTTCCTTTTCGTCATTCCGCATTATTCAGTTGTTTGCGCCAGACAGGCGTCAAATTTATTGCGGTTCGAGTTTTGGTCCCAACAAATGTACCCAGACTGGGTGATAGCGATTTAACCCTTAGGCTACTAATGTCATATATATATATGGAGCTCCTAGTAAAGCCAGAAATGCTAACGTCGTATATATATGGACCTACGTTTGGCAA
>JGI20166J26741_11840028_pt1 | contig 20574 bp, 19 predicted proteins | sample TergutCu122P5_FD_26741 | JGI IMG/M metagenome (IMG submission 26741)
GTGCAATGTTGCTTTCATGAACGTCCTTTCGACCATCCCATTGTGCCCGTTGGTGCTAACGTGAATCACAACCGGCGTGTGGTTGCTGCCGGAATTGCGTCAGGCGATCCCCAGGAGGACATCATGGTTTGCTGCAAGAAGTGCCGCCAAGAACCAAACCCCCCGCTCCGACTCGACGACGTCATCGCCCAGGTGGGCGAAGTCGCCGCCTCGGCCAAGGAGGCGATCGTGCCCCGTGCCCTGGATGCCCGGGACCGCCTGATCCCGCTGGCCCTGGATGCCAGGGACCGCCTCGTGCCGTTGGCCGGAGTGGCCGCCGACCGGGCTCGTCCCATCGTCGAACAGGCCCGGGACAAGGTGGCGGACGTCGTCGCCACCGACGTGATTCCCCGCCTGTCCGATCTGCGCGAGCGGGTGGTGCCCCTGGTCGTCCAGACCGACCATGTCGAGCCCGCCACGGTGGCGGCCATCGCCGCAGACGTCGCCGCGCCCCGCCTGCCGAAGAGGCACCACCACCCCATCCTGAAATCCATGGCGTTGGCCGTCTTCGCAGCCGGCGCCTGGCTGATCATCAAGACCCTGATGGGTTCCCGCGACGACGGCTGGGAACTGCAGGAACCGGACGCCGAGCCCGCCGCCGAACCGGCCCCGTCGCCGGCTTCCCCGGTCGCACCAGCCACCCGGGTCGCACCAGCCGCCCCCGTGGCTCCGGCCGCTGCGCTCGCCGGTTCGTACCGGGGAGCCAGGCCGCCGGCCGGCTACAAGATCAAGGCCAACGAGCGATCCATGAAGTACCACGTGCCGACGGCCATCGGCTACCGGCGCCTTGTGACCGATCTGTGGTTCGAGTCGACGGAGGCGGCGGAGCGGGCCGGCTTCACGCGCGCTCTCAGGTGATCTGAGAGCGACGCCCGGCAACACTTGCGGGCCGGACGACAACACTTGGCCCTGAACCGACAACACTTAGGGCATTCTGGCAACATTGGCGTGCTCACAGCAGCGCCATGATTGCGGGCTATTCCCATGTGACGCCACCGAGGACGTCCCTACTCGGGAGGGTTACATCATGCCCGCCATCGCCACGAGCATCGACCATCTGACCGCCAGCACCGAATGGGTGCCCGCGGCACCGTTCCGCGCCTGGCTCGATCACCTGTGTGCCGCCACGGGTTTCAGCCCATCGACCGTGGCGGTCGCGGCCGGTGTGGCCACGGGCGTGACACGCACACTGGCGCGCGAAAGCCAGCGCCCCCGGTGCATCCGGGTAGTCGACGCCGTCCGCCTGATCTCGCTCGATGCCGAGCGCCTGAAACGAGCGCAGCGGGTTCTTTCCGACGCCACTCCGGCCCGCCAGGCCCTGGCCGGGCTGGGTGCTTGCTGCCCCACCGCCGACGAACTCATGCTGCGGCTGGGCATCGGCCGGGACATCGCGAACGGCCTCGTCGAGGGCTGGCTGGACGTCTGCGCGAAGTCGCTGGTCTGGCGCTGCCTGGCGCTGGCCCAGGACGTCACCCACGCCCGCACGATGGCCGCACTTGCCGACGGGGCCGGCGGGGTGGACGACTGCTGGCCGGCGGAGCAGGGCCAGATGGCTCGCGCCGTCTTGGCCGCCTGATGACGTCCCTGTTGGCGCACGCGGGCCCGACGCTGCTGTGGGGCGCAGCCAGCCTGCTGATGGCGTTGCTGCACGGGGCGCTTGTCGTGCCCCGCCTGGCCGAACCACCGGACGGACCGCAACTGGCCAAGCTGCCCTACCGGGCCTTGCGGGCGCCCCGCCGGATCCTCGCGCTGGCCCTGATGACGGCCGTCACGCAACCGGCCTTGGCGGCCGTGGCGGCGCCGCTACGACCGGTGTGGTTCGTCTACGGCGCCGCGGTGGCGGCGCTCGTGTGGGTCGACGCCTGCACCACCTGGCTGCCGCGTCCGTTGACGGTGCTGGTGGGCGGCGAGCTGGCGGCCGCCGCCAGTATCGCGATCTGGCTCACGCCGGATCGGTCGTCACTGGCGGTCTCGCTCGGCGCCGGCGCCGTCGGCGCGGCGCTCTTCTGGTGGTTGTTCTGGCGGCTCAGCCGGGGCGGCATCGGCTTCGGTGACGTCCTGCTGGCCCCCCTGATCGGCGCCGTCGCGGCAACGATGGGCATGAGCGGGTGGTTCGCGGCCTGGCTGTCGGGTGCGGCGCTGGGCGTCGTCTGGGGCGGTCTGGTGGCCCGCCGCCACCCGGCTCCGGGCACGACGAACGGCTTCGCGTACGGCCCGGCGCTCTGGGCGGGCCCCTACTGCGCGCTGCTGTGGACGGGGCTCAGCGGTCAGCCATGACGGCTGGCCGCGCCCGGCACAAGGATCGTGTCGTCCAGCGTGCCGGCGCGGTCGGCCTTGATCACCTGGGCGACGATCGCCGGCAGCGTCAAGGGATCGACCGGCGTGGCTGCCACGCCGTCGGCCCGCGACCAGGTGGCCAGCCAGCAGTCCACCTGCCGGGCCACCAGCAGAACCGTCGGTGGCGGCGACGACAGCTCGTCCTTGATTTGATAGCTGACTCCCAGGCCGCCGAGGGGCACGGTCTCGGCGTCCAGAATCACGCAGTCGACGGTCGTCGTGTCCAGCGCCGCCATCAGCGCCGGGGCCGTTGCGAACTCGACCACGTCCAGCGGCGGCAACTCGTCGTCCAGGCGCGTGCCCAAGGCCTGCTTGACCTGGTCGCGCAAGGTGCGATCATCCGAATACACCGCGATGACCAAGCCCTCGGAGCTGCGGTTGCGCACGTTCTTGCTTGCCACAGGCTTCATGCTACCTAGGCAGCGTTGGTGGGAGGAATGGCCTCGGCGTCGATGATGGCGTCCTCGACCTTGCCCGCCACCTTGGATGCGGCGTCCTTGGCGGCCTCGACCGCCGGGGCGTCGGGAGCGGCCGCGATGCCCAACTTCACCTTCATCGCCGCCAGCTCCGAGTCGACGGCCGATTGCGAGGCCATCGCATCGAGTTGCTGCGTGATGTCGTCCTTGTAGGTACCGGTCGGATCCTGCAGCGCGCCGGACGCCAGCAGCTCGTCCACGGCGGAAGCGCGGGCCTGCATCTCCTGCGTCTTGTCCTGCGCCCGCTGAATCGTCTGGCCGACGTCGCCGAGCTCGTCCGACAGCCCGGTGAACGCCTCGTTCACCTGCACCTGGGCCTGAGCCGCCGAATAGGAGGCCTTGATCGTCTCCTTCTGGGTGCGGAAGGCGTCGACCCGCTGCTGCAGCTGCGAGCTGGCCTGCACCAGTTTGTCCTCTTCGCCGGCCAACTGATCGCGCTGGGTGGCCAGATCGGCGATCTGCTGCTGCAGGCCCGACTTGCGGGTCAAGGCCTCGCGGGCCAGGTCCTCGCGGCCCGATGCCAGCGCCTGCTGCGCCGCGTCGGTGAACTTGTCGACCTGGCCACTCATCTGCGAGATTTGCAGTTCGACGCGCTTGCGGCTGGTGGCGACGTCGGCCACCCCGCGGCGGACGCGCTGCAACAGGTCCTGTTGTTTCTGATACGAGTAGTCGAGGGTGTCCGCGACGTTCTCGTGCTTGTCGATGATCTTGTTGGCCTTCGACGAGAAGATCATCCTGATGCGGTCAAAGATGCTAGCCATGGTTTGCTGGCCGTCCTTTCAGACTATGGGCACCCCCTAGCGTAGCCGACTCCCGGCCGGCATGCGCTATCCGGATTCTTGGGCGGTGCCCTAGACTTGGTCGAATCCGCCAACCGACGAAGGACAAGCGCCGTGGGACTATTCCGACCCTATGACAAGGCTGCCAAGGCAACGTCCCCCGCGACCGACGGAGACAGCAGCCCGGCGGGCGGTGCGCCCAAGAACCGTCCGACGCCCACGCGCGAACAGGCTCAAGCCGCTCGCATGCAGGCGCTGCACCCCAAGTTGACGAAGCGGCAGGCGGCGGCGCAGGAACGCGCCGCCAGCGAGAAACGCCGCGTGCAGCAGATGGAGGCGATCGACAACAGGCCCGAGCGGGTTCTGATGCGCAACTACGTCGACTCGCGGCGGAGCGCGGCCGAGTTCACGTTGCCCGCCATGCTGCTCCTGCTGGTGGCGAGCTTGGTCATCGGCGGCCACCCTGTGCTGCTCCTGATCGTCTGGGCCATCGTTTGGGCGTTGTTGATCGTGGCCATAGTCAGCATTTGGTGGTTCTGGCAGGGTTACAAGCGCGAGCTGGCCGCCCGCCATCCGTCCGCCAGCACCAAGGGCATGATGACGCAACTGGCCTCACGGCTGGTGATGTTCCGTCGCATGCGCGTTCCGGCGCCCACCGTCAAGGTCGGCGAACCCTACTGACGCGCCTCAGCGTACCGAGCTTGGCACGAACGGCGGCTTGACCACGTCGAACGCCTCGACACGTCCGCGGATCTCGACGCCCACCTCGTCGCCCGGCTTGATGGCCGCGTCGAGCAACGCCAGCCCGATGCCGGTCTTCAACGTCGGCGAGAACGTTCCGGACGTCACATCACCCACCGGATCTTGACCGGTGACGACCGTCATGTGGGCCCGCGGGATGCCGCGCCCCCCCGACTTCAGCCCCCACAGGCGCCGCTGCGGGCCGGCCACCCTCACCGCCCGCAGGGGTCCGGCGCCGTCGAACGCGGGCTTGTCCCAGCCGATGGCCCACCCGAGCCCGGCCTCCACCGGGCTGATGGCCGGCGAGATGTCCTGTCCGTGCAGCGGATACCCCATTTCGGTGCGCAAGGTGTCGCGGGCGGCCAGGCCGCAGGGCTGGATCCCATGCCCGCGCCCGGCGGCCAAGATGGCGCCCCAGAGCGCCTCGGCGACTCCGTTCGGCGCCACCAGCTCGTAGCCATGCTCACCCGTGTAGCCGGTGCGGCAGACGGACAGCGGCGTGCCCGAGAACGTGGCCGTCGCGAACGCCATGTAGTCCATGTCGGAGGGCAGGCCCAGCGCGTCCATGACGGGCGCCGACGCGGGGCCCTGGATCGCCAGCACCACGTAGTCCCGATGCTGGTCGGCCATGGTCACGCCGGCCGGCAGTCCGGCCGCCAATCGCCCGGCCACCGTCGCTGCGTTGGCCGCGTTGGGGATCAGAAGCACATCGTCTTCGCCGATCTTGTAGGCGATGAGGTCGTCGACGACGCCGCCCGCCTCGTTGCACAGCAGCGTGTACTGCGCCTGGCCCGACGAGATGCGAGTCAGGTCGTTGGCCAGGCGGGTATTCAGATAGGCGGCCGTGCCTGGCCCGCTGAACCGCAGCTTGCCGAGGTGCGACACGTCGAAGACACCGACTTGCTCGCGGACGGCCGCGTGCTCGGTCAGCACGCCCGCATATTCGACGGGCATCAGCCAGCCGCCGAAGGCCGCGAACTTGGCGCCCGACGCCTGATGCGTGGCGAACAGGGGTGGCCGGTGGGCCGTCGCGTCACCGGTCATCGGACGCCGCCTTGCGATGGGCCGCGTCCCAGTCGCGCATGCGCTGGGGGTAGGGGTCGACGCCGGCGGTGTAGCACGTCAGGCCGTGGTCCACCGCGAAGTCGCGTCCCCAATCCGTGTCGATGACCGGCCGGCGAATCCATTCGCCGCTGCCCGCCACCAACAAAACGGACGCCCGGTTGAAGCCGGTCGCCTCCTCGACCCAGGCCTGCACGCCAGGGCGGGACGCGACGAACTCGCTCAGCGCCAGGTCAGTCGCATCGGCCGTCTTGGCCTGATCGCGGCGCTCGGCGCGCTTGGCGCGCAGGCGGTCGAACATCACTCCACGATTATGCCCCATGCGGGGAGTCCGCCGCCCAGCCAGCCTGGGCGGTAGGCTGGGTTGCGATCGGCACTGATGACTGGACTGGAGCAGAACATGTCAACTGAAGTCGTACTGCCACCGCTCGGGGGTTCCGCCATCGACGCCACCGTCTCGCGCTGGCTGAAATCGGTGGGCGACCAGGTGACCCGGGACGAGCCGCTGCTCGAGGTCAGCACCGACAAGGTCGACACCGAGATTCCGGCTCCAGCCACCGGCATCCTGCTGGAGGTCCGCGCCAACGAGGACGAGATCGTGCGGGTCGGCGACGTCGTGGCCATCATCGGCCCGGCGGCCACGGAGTCCGTCGCCTACCCCGCGCGCGTCGTCCACACCCACAGCGCACCGCCGGACGCCACCACCGCGGCCGCCCCGCCGTCGCCGCCACCGGTGCGGGCCTGGCAGCCGGCCGAGGAGCCGGTCACTCAGTACCACCCGGCCGAGGCGCCGGTCACCCAGTACCACCCGGCGGCGCCCCCGCAGCCGACGGCACCGCCCCGGCCCGGCTTTCACGACGCGACGAGGATGGCCGTGCCGGAACCCGCCACCATTCCGCTGCCGACGCCAACGACGACGCCCGAGGATGAGCCCATCGCCACTCCCGAACCGGAGTCCTTCGCCACTCCCGAACCGGAGTCCTCCGCCACTCCCGAACCGGAGCCCTTCGCCACTCCCGAACCGGAGTCCTTCGCCACTCCCGAACCGGAGTCCTTCGCCACTCCCGAACCGGAGCCAGTCGCCACCCCCGAACCAGAACCCGTCGCCACTCCCGAACCAGAACCAGTCCCCATTCCGGAGCCGGAGCCAACCCCCGTCGAACCCGAGCACGCCGAGCCGGAGCCCGCCGAGCCCGCCGACCTGGCCGGCGACGGCTACGTCACGCCCGCCGTGCGCCGCCTGGCGCAGGAGTTGGGCGTCGACCTCGCCGAACTGCCGGGCAGCGGCGTCGGCGGACGCGTGCGCAAGCAAGATCTTCTGGATGCCGTGGTCCAGCCATCCCAGCCGATCGCCGATCCCCGGCGAGGCACCACGACGCCGCTGCCGCTGACCCGCGCGGCCCGGGCCGACCTTGCCACCGAGACGAAGCTGTGCCTGACCGCCGGCGCCGAAGCCGACCTGGGCCAGTGCCACCGCGCCGACGGCCGATACACCGGAGCGATCCTGCACGCCGTCGCCGTCGCCCTGCACGAGGTGGCGGACCTCAACGCCGCGCTGCTGGGCGACGAGATCACCTACCACGATCATGAGAACATCGGCTTGGTCGTGGTCGCCCCGGTCGGACCGCTGGCGCCCGTGATACACGACGCCGCCACGCGCACGCCCGATCAACTGCTGGCGCTGGTCGACGATCTGACGGCCCGGGCGGCTTCGGCCCGATTGAGCCCGGCCGACCTGACGGACAGCACGTTCACGGTGTACGACGACGGCGCCAGCGGCCTCGCCTGGGCGACCCCGGCGATCAGCCGGCCCCAGGTGGCGGCGCTGAGCATAGGCCGGGTGTGGCAACGTCCCGTCATGGTTGGCGACGCGCTGACCACGCGAGACTGCGTCAACCTGACCCTCAGCTACGACCGGCGGGCCGTCGAGCCGGCGACCGCGGCCGATTTCCTGCGCCGGGTGCAGCGGGCGCTCGACGCCTGAGCGGCAGGTAGAATAGCCCGGCCAACCGACGAGGAAGTGAGCTGTCATGGCCAGTGAGCGGGAGAAGGAATTCGCCGAGCGCCAGAAGGCCGAAGCCAAGGCGCTGAAAGAGGCGAAGAAGAACTCCACGGACCCCAAGGACTGGAGCACTTGGCGCCAGATGCGTGAGACCGTCAAGATGACGGTCCAGATTGATCCGTCCGCCAAGTGGTGGCTGATCGCCGCTTTCCTGGTGCCGACGGTCATCGGCGTGGTGGTCGGCCTGTTGACCGGCCATTGGATCTACGCAACCCTGCTGGGCATCATGATCGGCCTGACGGTGGCCATGTGGGCCCTGAACATCCTGGCCAAGCGCTCCATGTACAAGAAGTACGACGGGCAACCCGGCGCCGCCCAGGTCGTGTTCGGCGAGCTGAACAAGAAGACCTGGACCAGCACGCCGCAGATCGCCGGCACGCGACAGCAGGACACGGTGCACCGGGTGGTCGGGCCGGCCGGTATCGTGCTGGTCGGCGACGGCGAACCACAGCGCGTCAAGGCGCTGCTGGCGACCGAGAAGAAGCGTCACGAGCAGATCGCCTTCGATGTGCCGGTGACGACCCTGTCGGTCGGTTCCGGCGACGGCCAGGTGGCGCTGAACAAGGCCGCCGCGGCCATCAAGAAACTGCCGAAGAAGGCGTCGAAGACCCAGATCGAGCAGCTGGGCGCCCGCCTCAAGGCGCTCGACAACATCCGCGGCAAGGTGCCGGTGCCGCGTGGGCCGCTACCCAACATGAAGGGCGCCCACAAGGCATTGAAGGGGCGCTGACGTGGTCGTCGCAGGGCCGGCCGCTCCCATCGGTCTGATGGGTGCCATGGAGTCCGAAACCGAGGCCCTGCGCGCGGCCATCGAGCATCCGCGGCCCCGGGCGGCCCTTGGGTGCGAGCTGATCGACGGCCGGCTCGACGGGCACGCCGTGCTGCTGGCCACCAGCGGCGTCGGCAAGGTCAACGCCGCCCTGACAACGGCCGCGATGGCCACGGCCGGGGTGTCCGGCCTCCTGTTCACCGGCGTCGCCGGGGCCCTGTCGCCCGAGCTCAAGGTCGGCGACGCGGTCATCGCCACGCGTCTGATCCAGCACGACGTCGACCTGACGCCGTTCGGCCGCCTGCCCGGCGAGATCGGCGGCCGGCCGGCCGGCGGGACGGCCGATCCGGCGCTGTCGGGCCGCCTGGAGCAGGCCTGCCGGACGATGGGCCTGGCGCCAGTCCAGGGCGTCGTCGCCAGCGGCGATCAGTTCATCGCGGACGCCGGGCGGGCGGCCGCCATCGCACAACAGTTCGGGGCCATCGCGGTCGAGATGGAAGGCGCGGCCGTCGCCCAGGTCTGCGCGCGGCTGAGGTTGCCGTTCGCCGTGCTGCGCTGGATCTCAGACGCGGCCGACGATCAGGCCGTGAGCGTGGGCTCGGCCTTCACGCTCGAGCAGGCGCCCGCCCGCGATCTGGCCGTCGTCCGGGCCTTCCTGGCGCAGCGCGGCTGACGTCACGACGCCTTGCGCCGGCCGCCTCCGCGCTTGGGCTTGCGGTCGCCGCCGTCGGCCGGGGCCTGGGAGTCCACGGGGATGTCGTGGCGGATGTAGCCGCGGCCACCGCACGCCTCGCACTCCTCGGTGAACGCCTCGGCGAGGCCCGTCCCGATCTTCTTGCGCGTCATCTGGACGAGGCCGAGGCTGGTGACCTCTGACACCTGGTGGCGTGTGCGGTCGCGGCCCAGGCATTCGACCAGGCGGCGCAGCAGCAACTCGCGGTTGGACGGCAGCACCATGTCGATGAAGTCGACGACGATGATGCCGCCGATGTCGCGCAGCCGCAGCTGTCGGACGATCTCCTCGGCCGCCTCCAGGTTGTTCTTCGTGACGGTCTCCTCGAGGTTGCCGCCGGCGCCAGTGAACTTGCCGGTGTTGACGTCGATGACCGTCATGGCCTCGGTCCGGTCGATGACCAGCGACCCGCCGGACGGCAGGAACACCTTGCGCTCGAGCGCCTTCGACACCTGCTCGTCGATGCGGTACTGCGCGAACGGATCGCCCTGGGCCTCGGTGTCCCACCGAATGACCCGGTCGGCCAGATTCGGCGCCACGTGCTGCACGTAGGCCTCGACCAGCTCGTACGCGTCCTCCTGCCCGCCGTCCCCGGCCACGACGAGGTGGCTGAAGTCCTCGGTGAAGAGATCGCGCACGATGCGCAGCATCAGGTCGGGTTCGGCGTACAGCTGCTGCGGCGCCCCGCCCTTGGCCACCTTCTTCTCGATGACCTCCCATTGCGCCTTCAGGCGTTCGACGTCACGCACCAGCTCCTCGGAGCTGGCGCCCTCGGCCGCCGTGCGCACGATCACAGAGGCCTCCTCGCCGACGATCTGGCCGAGGATGTCCTTGAGCCGGGACCGTTCGGTGTCGGGCAGCTTGCGTGAGATGCCGGACAGCTGGCCGTCCGGCGAATAGACGACATAGCGTCCGGGCAAGGAGATGTGCGCCGTCAAGCGCGCGCCCTTGGCCCCGACGGGGTCCTTCGACACCTGGACCAGAACCTGCTGGCCGGCCGTCAGCGCCTCTTCCATCTTGTGGCCGGTGCCCTTTTCGCCGTACGAGTCCCAGTCGACCTCGCCCGCGTACAGCACGGCGTTGCGGCCGCGGCCGATGTCGACGAAGGCGGCCTCCATGCTGGGCAGCACGTTCTGGACGCGCCCCAGGTAGATGCTGCCGATCGAGGACGCGGCCGACGCCCGGTCGACGTAGTGCTCGACGAGCACCCCGTCCTCGAGCACGGCGATCTGCGAATACTCGGGGTGCTGCCGGATCACCATGACGCGATCGACGGCCTCGCGGCGGGCCAGGAACTCGGCCTCGGACAGAATCGGGGCACGCCGGCCGGTCGACCGCCCCTCCTTGCGGCGCTGGCGCTTGGCCTCGATGCGGGTCGACCCTTCGATGCCGGTCACCTCGTCGGACGCGGCGCCCTTGCGCCGGCGCGGCTCGCGCACCCGCACCACGACGTCGGCCGGATCGTCCTCCGAACCGCCGGCGTCCTCACCGCGGCGCCGACGGCGACGGCGACGCCTATGGGCGCCGGCCTCGTCGTCCTCGCCCGCGTCGGCATCGCCGGCGTGATCGGCCTCGTCGCCCGCCGGTTCGTCACCGGCCACGGCGTCGCCATCCGTCATCTCGCCCGAGCTGCCACGGTGCCGACGACGCCCACCCCGGCGGCGCCGGCGACGAGCCGAGCCGCCTGCCTCGCCGTCCTCGGATTCGGAACGCGACTCACCGCCATCGGCCGGCTCCGGGGCGGAATCGACCGCCTCGTCTGCCTGGACGGCACCGCCACGGCGCCGGCGGGGGGCCGGCTCGGCCGGAGTCTCCGCGATCGCCTCGGCCAGGTGGGCCAACGCCGCGGGATCGGTGGCGCTCTTGCGACGGGCCTCACGCCCGACCTTGGCCAACGCGGCGCCGACGTCGTCGACCGACGCCTCGGGCGCGGTGTCGGCCGCCGTCTTCGAGCGCGTCACCCGACGGCGAGTCGGCTGGGCCGGCGCCTCGACGGTGGCATCGGCGGCCTCCACCTCGGCCGGGCCATCGGCGGCGGACGCCACCTTGACGGGACGACGGGGCGGACGCTTGCGCTTCGGCTCGCTGGGTGCCGACTCGGCCGGCGGGCCGGCCGGACGCACCGAGGAACGGCGCCCAGAGGGGGGCTTGGGAAGATCGTTGGTAGGTTCTTGTTCGTCGAGCATGTCGCTCTCCTAACCGCCTGTGGCGGGTACGGCCATTCGCACGGCGATGGGCGAACCCATCGAGCCGCCGAACGGCGGAAGCCAATCGGGCAGACCTGGACGATCGCCGCGGTCGATCCACTCGTCGCGGTAACAACCACCTGGGCTGCGCATGAGACGTGGGGCACACGTCTGGCATCTATTATGGCACATCGACCCAAGCGATCGCAGCCGCCAGCGCGCCGTCAGGGCAGGTCGATGACCGCTCCCTCCGGCGTCAAGGAACCCTGGGCGAGACGCACGGGCAGCAGCGATCCGGCACCTGACAAGGCAGGACGGAACGTGGCGAGGCCGGCCGCCACGTCGGTCGGACGGATCAGCGGATCGCCCTGCCTGAGCACCATGGTCACAGCCGGTCCCTCGCCGCTAGACAGGCTGACGACCGCCGCGCGCACGTCCTGGCGGCTGCTGCCGCTCTTCGCGTGGCGTTCGACCGGCACGACGCCGGCGGCCAGGAACGACGACGCGGCGGCAGCCAGGTCGTCCAGCAGGGCCGGGTCGGGCCAGGTGAGGCTCCACCGCGAAGCCGTCAGCTGCGAGGCCAGGTGCCGCTCGCCGGTGGCCGACGCCCAGACCCCGACCCCGTCGGGCAGCACGTCGCCGAGGCGCCTCGCCACTTCTTCGGCGGCCATCGTGGCGGCCAGCGCCACCAGGGCGTACTCGGCGTGCGACGCCGCGCCCGTCGGCGCGGGAAAGGCGTAGGACACGCGCTGGTGCGGGCTGAAGCCGGACGAGTACGCCACGGGCACGCCCGCCCGCTTGAGGACGCGCTCCATCAGGCGGGCCACGTCGCGCGCGCTCATGAAACGCGCCGGGCCCAGCTTGGTGAACCTCAGCCGGACCCAGCCCACCGGTGGATCGCGCCGCTCCGGCATCGGCCTAGGCATGGGCGCCCCGCGACTTCGGGCGTCCCGAATCGAAGTTCGGGTCGGCGGCCAGCTGGATGTCCGTGTCGAAGACCGTGCAGACGCCGCACAGTTGGCAATCGTCGAAGCGGCAGTCGGGCAAAGTGGCGGCCTTGATCGCCTGGCGGTAGTCCCGCCACAGCCAGTTGCGGTTCAGACCGTAGTCCAGGTGATCCCATGGCAGGATCTCGGTGCGCGGGCGCGGCCGGGTCGTGAACCAGTCCCAGTCCACGCCGTGCGGCGCCAGCCCGTCGGCCGCCACCTGCTGCCACAGCGCGATGTTTTCGTTCTCCCGCCAGCCGTCGAACGTCTGCCCCGCCCGCCAGGCCGCCTCGATCACCGCGCCGACCCGGCGGTCGCCCCGCGCCAGTAGGCCCTCGAGTTGCGCCGGCAGCCCCTCGCCGTACCGCAGACCGACAGCCCGGCCGCACTGTCTGTCGTCGCGCAGCGCCTGGCGCAACGCCTGGACCCGGCGATCGACCGTGGCGGCGTCCGTCTGGCCGACCCACTGGAACGGCGTGTGCGGCTTGGGCACGAAGACGCCGAGGCTCACCGTGCAACCGACGTCGCGGCGACCCGTCACCGCCCGGCCCGTCTCGATGACCCGGTGCGCCAGCGCCGCGATCGCCGTCACGTCGTCGTCCCGTTCGGTGGGAAGCCCGCACATGAAATAGAGCTTGACGCTGCGCCAGCCGGCCGCGAAGGCGGCGCCGACGGTGGCGATCAGGTCGTCCTCGCCGACGTTCTTGTTGATGACGGCGCGCAGCCGCTCCGTCCCGCCCTCCGGCGCGAAGGTCAGTCCCGAACGACGCCCGTTGCGCGACAGCTGCTGCGCCAGCTCGATGTTGAAGGCGTCGACGCGCGTGGACGGCAGGCTCAGGCTGGTGGCGCTGCCCTCGTAGCGGGTCGCCATCGACGATGCGATCTCGCGGATCTGCGAATGGTCGGCGCTCGACAGGCTCAACAGGCTGACCTCGTCGTAGCCGGTGGCCGCGAGGCCGGCGTCGGCCATGGCCTCGATCACGGACGCCGAGCGCTCGCGCACCGGCCGCGTGATCATGCCGGCCTGGCAGAAGCGGCAACCGCGCGTGCAGCCGCGGAAGATCTCGGCCGAGTAGCGCTCGTGCACGGTCTCGGCGATCGGCACGATGGGGCGCTTGGGGTACGGCCAGTCGTCGAGGCCGGACAAGACGTGCTTGGCGACGCGCGCCGGCACGCCGGGCCGGTTGGGCGTCACGGACGAGATAGCGCCCCCGGCGCCGTAGGCGACGTCGTAGAAGCGCGGCACGTAGAAGCGTCCCGTGCTCGCCAGCTGCTCCAGCACGCCGTCGCGGCCGCCGGGACGCCCGTCCGCCCGCCACCGGGCGACAACGTCGCTCAACTCGAGCACGGCTTCCTCGCCGTCCCCCAGCACGACGGCGTCGAGGAAGGCGGCCATGGGCTCGGGGTTCGACGCGCAGTGCCCGCCGGCGACGACCAGCGGATCGACATCGCATCGGTCGGCCGAGTGCAGGGGGACGCCGGCTAGGTCCAGCATTTCGAGCACGTTCGTGTAGGTCAGCTCGCTGGCCAGACTGATGCCCCAGACGTCGAAGTCCCGGACCGCCCGGTGACCCTCCAACGTCGTCAGCGGCACGCCGCGGGCGCGCAGCTGCGCCGCCATGTCGGCGCGCGGGCAGAAGGCCCGCTCGGCCGCCGTGCGGCCGGCTTCGTTCAGGACTTCGTACAGGATCGCCAGCCCCTGATTCGGCTGGCCCACCGCGTAGGCGTCCGGATAGCTGAGCACCCAATGGACGTCCGCGTCGTCCCACGGCTTGACCACCGCGTTCGGCTCGCCGCCGACGTATTGGACGGGTTGCGCGACGCCCAACAGCCACGGCTCGATCGCGTCATAGTGCGATGCACCACGCGGTCTTGCCGGGTTCGTCATCAGGCACCCCATGCTACCGCCAGCGCGACTACAGTGGGAGCCGATGACAATCCCACTCGAACGCCACACCCCGGCCGCGAATCCGCTGCGCGACCCCGCCGACCGGCGGCTGCCGCAGATCGCCAGCCCGTGCGGCGTCGTGCTGTTCGGCGTCACGGGAGATCTGGCCAAGCGCAAGCTGCTGCCGGCCCTGTACGACCTGGCGAACCAAGGGCTGCTGCCAGCCGGGTTCGCGTTGACCGGCTTCGGCCGGCGTGACTGGACGAACGAGGCGTTCGCGAAGATGGTCGAACAGGCGGTGCGGGCCGGCGCCCGCACGCCGTTCACCGAGGCGACGTGGCGGGGATTCAGGGGCGGTCTGCGCTTCGTCCGCGGCGACTTCGACGACCCGGCCGCGTTCCAGCGCCTGGCGGATACGCTGCGAGAGCTGGACGAGCACCGCGGCACGGCCGGCAACCAGGCCTTCTACCTGTCGGTGCCGCCGTCGGTCACGCCCCTGGTCTGCCGTCAGCTGGCGGACGCCCACCTGGCCGATCCCCCCGCCGGGTCTTGGCGTCGCGTCGTCCTGGAGAAGCCGTTCGGCCACGACCTGGCGTCCGCCATCGAGCTGGACGCTGTCGTCGGGCAGGTCTTCCCGCAGGAGGCGATCTTCCGGATCGACCACTACCTCGGCAAGGAGACGGTGCAGAACCTGTTGGCGTTGCGCTTCGCCAACGAGATGTTCGAACCGCTGTGGAACTCGCACCACATCGACCACGTCCAGATCACGATGGCCGAGGACATCGGCATCGCGGGACGCGCGGGATACTACGACGGCATCGGCGCCGCCCGCGACGTCTTGCAGAACCACCTGCTGCAACTGCTCGCCCTGACCGCCATGGAAGAGCCCGTCACGTTCGGGTCCACGGACCTGGCGGCCGAGAAGGAGAAGGTGCTGTCGGCCGTGTGCCTGCCCCGGGAGATGGGTCACCACACGGCGCGCGGCCAGTACGCGGCCGGCTTCCAGGCCGGGCTGCCCGTCGTCGGTTTCCGCGACGAGGACGGCATCGCCGCCGACTCCCGGACGGAGACGTACGCGGCCGTCCGACTGGACATCGACACCAGGCGCTGGGCGGGCGTCCCGTTCTACGTGCGCACGGGCAAGCGCCTGGGCCGGCGCGTCACCGAAATCGCCATCGTCTTCAAACCCGTCCCGCACCTGCCGTTCGGGGCGGCGTCCAGCGCGATGAGCCCGAACGCGCTGGTCGTCCGCATCCAGCCGGACGAGGGCGTTCGCCTGCGCTTCGGCGCCAAGGTGCCGGGGACCGCGCTGGAGATCCGCGAGGTGTCGATGGACTTCGGCTACGGCAGCTCGTTCACGCAGAACTCGCCCGAGGCCTATGAGCGTCTGCTGCTCGACGTGCTGCTCGGCGAGCCGCCGTTGTTCCCGAGGCGACGCGAGGTCGAGCTGTCCTGGCAGATCCTCGACCCGATCGAGCAGTACTGGGCCGAGCACGGCGCCCCGGAACCGTACGCCCCGGGCACCTGGGGTCCCGAGTCGGCCGAGGTCATGATGGCCCGCGACGGCCGCATCTGGAGGCGTCCATGATCATTCCGCTGTACGACACGTCAGCCAATGAGATCGCCGACAAGCTGATCGAGATCCGCCGGCAAGGCGGCGTGGTGGCGCTCAGCCGCGTGTTGACGCTGCTTGTGCCCGTCGGAACGGAGGCCGCCGAGCAGGCGATCAAGGCGGCCAACGAGGCCTCGATGGAACACCCGTGCCGCGTGATCGTCCTGCTGGAGCGCGATCCCAACGGACGGTCCACGCTCGACGCCGAGATCCGCATCGGCGGCGACGCCGGCGCCAGCGAGGTGGTCGTCCTGCGGCTCAGCGGGTCGTTGACCAACCAGGAGGCCGGCCTCGTCGTGCCGCTGCTGCTGCCGGACGTGCCCGTGGTCACGTGGTGGCCCGACGAGGTGCCGGACTGCCCGGCCGCCACGCCGCTGGGTGCCGTGGCCGTCCACCGCGTGACCGATTCGTGGTCGGCCCCGGAAGGCCCGGACGAATGCCTCGCCCGGCTGCGGGCCGGCTACTCATCCGGCGACACCGACATGGCCTGGACCCGCCTGACGTGGTGGCGGGCGCACCTGGCCGCCCACCTCGGCCAGGCGCCGGCCGATCCGGTCACGTCGGTGACTCTCGCCGGGGCGCCCGACGACCCGTCGTGCAAGCTGCTGGCCGCCTGGCTGGCCTGGAAGCTGCGCTGCCCCGCCACGTTCCACCCGGTCGACGGGGCGGACACGCTGACCCGAGTCGAACTCGTCAGGCCGTCCGGGGTGACGGTCATCGACCGGCCGATCGGTTCGACGGAGGCGACTATGAGCGCGCCCGGCGCCGCCGACCAGCGCTTCCGCCTCGGGCCGCGGTCGCTGACCGACTGCCTGAGCGAGGAACTGCGGCGCCTGGACGAGGACGTCGTCTACGACGAGGTGATCCACAATGGCTTGGACTGGCTGGCCGGACCAGGCCGCTTCACCGTGACCGACGACGCCACCGACTCGCCGTCCCGGAAATGAAGACTCAGCGGCCGGCGCCTTCCCGAGTGCCGGGTGGCCGGCCGCCCCCGACACATCGGCCGGCACTGATCGCGCACCGGGACGCCGACGACCTCGCCCGCGCGGTCGCCGAACGCCTGGTGGCCGAGCTGCGCGGGCTGCCGCATCCCACGCACATCGCCGCCACCGGTGGCGGGCTGGGCCAGGCGATCTGGCCGGCGCTGGTGGCGCAGCCCGGCGCAGAAGACGTCGACTGGGCCGGCGTGCACGTCTGGTTCAGCGACGAGCGGTTCGTCCCGGGCGGCGACCCGCAGCGCAACGACTGCGCCGCGCTGGCCGTGGCCGGACGGCTGGGGCTGCCGCTCGCCAACATCCACCGAGCGCCCGGCTCCGATGCCGTGGCGACCGTCGCGGACGCGGCGCGGGCCTACGCGGACGAACTGGCGGCCTGGACCGACAGCGCCCGGCCCGGCCTGGCCGCGCCCTGGATCGCGATCAGCCTTCTGGGGCTCGGTCCGGACGGCCACGTCGCGTCGCTGTTCCCGGGGCGTTCGGCGCCGTCGGAGGGCACGGTGACTGTCGTCACCGACTCGCCCAAGCCGCCGCCTGAGCGCGTGTCGTTCACCCGTGCGATGCTGCAGCGGTGCGACCGGCTGTGGTTCCTGTCCGCCGGCGAAGCCAAGGCCGACGCCATGCGCCGGGCGCTCGCCGGCGACGACCCGGACCGCACCCCGGCCGCTGGGCTCCGCGGCGCCGTCGGCACGGTCTGGTTCATCGATGAAGCGCTGCGACGGGCTATCCGGGAAAGCACCGGTGCACCACAGACGCCACAAGTTCGATAACGCTGCTCGCCACTGGTCATCTTGGGACGCCGCTGCCAGGGGCTGGCTGGTCCCACCGCAGCGGCAGCGGCTCGGCCTCGACCAGGGCGGGATCGTCAACGCGGAACGTCCGGACGGGCCCGATGCCGGTCAGCCGGGACTCGAAGCGGACGGTGACGCGCCCGTGTCCGGAGCCCCACACCCAGCCGCGTCCCAGCGCGTCGTGGATGACGTCCTCGCCGGGCCGCCAGTCGTCGCCGTGCCGGCGCTGATACCTCGACGCATCGGCCTCGCGCAGCACCTCCTCGGTGATGGGCGCGTCCTCGTCGTCCGCGAAGAGCTCCTCCTGGGCGGCCTCGGCGAACCCCGAGGCGCCCAGGCCCACCAGCCGCACGCCTCGGGCCACGTCGACGCCGGCCAGCAGCTGGCGTCCGACCCCGGCCAGCCGCTCGGACCGGTCGGTGGCACCGTCCAGCGTCCGCGACCGCGTGTGCGTGCTGAAGTCCGCCAGCCGCACCTTCAGCGTGATCGTGCGCGCGAAGACGCCGGCCTTCACCAGCCGCTTGGCCACGATCACGGCGTCCGTGTCGATCTGGCGCTCGATGTCCTCACGCACGGTCAAGTCTTCGGAGAACGTGTCCTCGACGGAGATCGACTTGGCGTCGCGCTCGGCCTGGACGGGCCGGTCGTCCTGCGCGAATGCGAGCCTGACCAGGCCGTTCCCGATGCTATCGCCCAGTTCGTGAGCCAGCTCGCGGGGCGACGCCCGCTGCAGGTCGGCGACCGTGCGGATGTTCAACAGCGCCAGGCGCTCGACGGTGGCCGGGCCGATGCCCGGCACCGCTCGCACGGGCAACGGGGTGATCAGCTCGAGCTCGGCGCCCGCCGGCACGATGCGATACCCATCGGGCTTGGCCGCCTCGGACGCCATCTTGGCGATCAGCTTCGACGACCCGACCCCGACCGAGGCGTGCAGCCCCTCGGTGCGTTCCGTCACCTGCTCGCGCAGGCGCCGCACCAGGTCCTCGAGCGCGGCCGGCGACGAGCAATCGACGCCGCCCGCGGCCAGATCGACGTACGCCTCGTCCAGGCTCATGGGCTCGACCAGCGGCGACAACTCCCCCAGCAGCGCCATGACGATCCGGCTGGATTGCCGGTAGGCCCCGAAGCGTCCGCCCAGAACGGCGGCGTGCGGCGCCAGGCGGCGGGCGATCGACATCGCCATCGCCGAGTGCACGCCGAACACGCGCGCCTCGTAGCTGGCCGTCGAGACGACACCGCGCCCGCCGGTGCCGCCGACGATCACGGGCTTGCCGCGCAGCGACGGCTTGTCGCGTTGCTCGACGGCCGCGAAGAACGCGTCCATGTCGAGGTGCAGGATCTGGGCGGGGCCGCTCATGGCCGGGAGCGTCGCCGGAAGTGCACGAACGCGAAACCGTCGTGCGCCTGACGCGCCGTCTCGTCCCATTCGGCCGGATCGACGTCCGGGAAGCGGCGATCGCCCGGCGGGGCGTCGTCGACGAGCGTCAGCTCGAGATCGGTGAGCAGCGGCCAGGCCTGTCGATAGATCTGCTCACCGCCGGCGATGAAGACACGACGGCCGTACTTGGACGCCCAGCGCCGGGCCGCGGCGATCGCCGCGTCAAGGCTTGGATACCATTGGACGCCCGTGCTGGAGCCGTGGAACCCATCCGGAATGTCGGGTGGCACCCCGGCGCGCGGATGGCGGCTGGCAATGAAGAGCGCCCGTCCGGACAGTTCGACCACGCCGAGCGACTCGTACGTCGTCCGCCCCATGACCAGCGCCTGATCCATCGTGACATCGCGGAAGTGACGCATGTCCTCCCTGATGTGCCAGGGCAGCCGGCCGTCCGCGCCGATGACGCCGTTGGCGCCGACGGCGGCGATGGCGGTCAGCTGATCCATGGCATCAGCCTACTGTGAGCAGCCCCGCCGCCAGCTTGGCCCGCAGGACGCGCGTGGCGGCGGCGTCGATGAGGGTCACGAAGGCCGGGTCGGCGGCCGCCTGACGCAGACCGTCGGACGCGACCTGCGCGTCGTCGATCAGCGAGAACATCGCGATGTCGCCCCCGGCCCCGATGAAGTCGACGGCTCGCTCGGCCACCGGGACGGATCGCACCGCGCCGGCGTCCAGGTCGTCCGACAGCACCACGCCGCCCCAGCCGAGGTCGCCGCGCAGGACCTGCCCGATGACGACGGGCGACAGGGCGGCGACGTGTCCGGGGTCGATCTGCGAATACGTGGCCGACGACATCATGACCATCGCCGCACCGCCGGCCAGCGCCTGACGGAACGCCTCGAGGTACGGGTCGCCGCGCCCCGTGATGCCGTCGACCGCGCCGGCGACGTCGGGGTTGACGCCCACGCGTCCCAGACCCGGAAAGTGTTTCACACACGACTGCACGCCACCGGCCGTCATGCCGGCGACGAAGGCCGACGCCGCCGTCCCGACCGGGCCGGGGTCCGAGCCGAACTGGCGTCCGTACGAGCCGACGGGCACGTTGGCCGACTCCGTGCCTGGCGGCACCGTGTCGGCCACGGGGGCCAGGTTCAGGTTGACGCCGGCCTGGCGCAGCTGACGTCCCCAGGTCGTGGCGGCGGCCGTCAGGTCGGCGGCCGTCCAGGTGCCCTGAACCGACGCCGACGGGATGGGGTCGAAGCCAGCGCCGGCCAGCCGCTGGACGGCCCCGCCCTCCTGGTCGATGGCGACGAAAGGCATCGCCGGCTGCCCCGCCGCCTCGGCGGCCATCGCGGTGGAGGCGGCCTGAGCGCGCTCCAGCGTCCAGCCGCTGCCCAGCAGAACGGCGCCGGTCACGCGGCCGGTCGAAATCAGGCCGGACAGCCCGTCCGGGTCGGACTTTGACGTCAACGACACCATTATGAGTTGCCCGATCTTCTGGTCGAGGCTCATGCCCGCGACGATCGGCGCTATGGGATCCGGCGGCGGCGCCGGGCTGGATGGCGCCGGGCTGGACGGCGTCACGGACGGAGCGGTGGGGCTCGACGCGCGCGGGGACGGTGCGGGTGTGGCGGTCGAACTCGGCGGGCCGGGCGTCGGCGACGGTCCGGCGTCCGGGCTCGCACACGCCGTCAGCACGACCAGCAGGGCCCCAAGCGCGAGGACTCGGTGTCTCAC
>JGI20166J26741_11841139_pt1 | contig 20564 bp, 18 predicted proteins | sample TergutCu122P5_FD_26741 | JGI IMG/M metagenome (IMG submission 26741)
CCCCCGCGCCCCGTGCTAAAATGAGGACACCGCTTTTCCGTTATATGAGGAGTATCGTGACCAACTACAAAGACAGTATGAACCTGCCCAAGACCGACTTTCCCATGCGGGCGAACCTCAAGGACCGTGAGCCGGCCTGGGTCCAGTCCTGGGAGCGCGACGGGCTTTTCGCGCGCATCCTGGCGCGACGCGACGGCGCCCCGGATTTCATCCTGCATGACGGCCCGCCCTACGCCAACGGTCACATCCACATGGGTACGGCCTACAACAAGATCCTGAAGGACTCGATCGTCAAGTACAAGACCATGCGCGGCTATCGCAGCCCCTATGTCCCGGGCTGGGACTGTCACGGTCAACCCATCGAGCATAAAGTCGAGGAGGAACTCGGGCCGGAGGCTATGGCCGCCATCAGCCGTGTCGACCTGCGGGCGAAGTGTCGCGACTATGCCCTGGGCTGGATCGATGTGCAGCGCGCAGAGTTCAAGCGCCTGGGTGTTCTGGGCGATTGGGACGACCCGTATCTGACCTTGCGTCACAGCTATGAGGCCGGAAACGTCAAGGTCTTCAAGAAGCTCTATCTGGACGGCTCCATCTATCGGGGTCGCAAGTCCATCCACTGGTGCATGCACTGCCACACGGCGCTTGCCGAGGCAGAGATCGAGTATGCCGACGAGCCCTCGCCGTCGATCTTCGTGAAGTTCGACTTCGTCGAGGCGCCCGAGGCCTTCAAGATACCCTGCTCGCGGCATCCTGAGAACGGCCTGATGCCGGTCAAGCTCGTCATCTGGACGACGACTCCCTGGACGCTGCCGGCCAATGTCGCCGTCGCCCTGAACCCCGAGGCGGACTATGTGGGGGTCGTGCGCGACAAGCAGGTGCTCATCATGGCGGCAGAGCGTGTCGAGGCCGTTGCGGCGCAGGCCGGCTGGGACTTCGAGTCCTGTGAGCGCCTGCACTACGTCAAGGACGCGGCAGGCGAGCCGCTCAAACTCAAAGGCACGGCCTTCGAGGGCCTGCACTACGCCTGTCCGATCTTTCCCGACGAGCGCGGCGTTGTGATCACGGAGCCCTATGTCGACCTCTCGACGGGCACCGGCGCCGTACACACCGCCCCCGGGCACGGTCAGGAGGACTACCTCAGCGGGCAGCGCTGGCATCTGCCGACGAAGATGCCCGTCGATGACAACGGCGTCTTCGATGCCGGGGGAGGTCCCTTCAAGGGTCGGGGCGTCTTCGAGGCGGAACCTGAGATCCTGAGCTGGTTGCGTGAGCACGAGCTGCTGCTTGCGGCCGCTGACTTCACGCACAGCTACCCGCACTGCTGGCGCTGCAAGAGTCCGGTGATCTTCCGCGCGACCGAGCAGTGGTTCGTCTCGATGGAGGACACGGGGCTGCGCGCGCGCGCCCTGGAGGGCTTCGACAAGTTCCGCTGGATCCCGGACTGGTCGCGCAACCGCATGGGCGCGATGATCACCGAGCGCCCCGACTGGTGCATCTCGCGCCAGCGCAGCTGGGGCGTGCCGATCCCCGTGCATCACTGTGCCAGCTGCGGCGCGGTGGTCGCCAACGAGGCGACCTTCGACGCCACCATCGCGCTCTTCGAGGCCGAGGGCGCCGACGCCTGGTTCATCAAGGACCCGTCCGAGTACCTGCCGGCGGACACGGTCTGTCCGGACTGTGGCGGCAGCGAACTTACGCCAGAATCCGACATCGTCGATGTCTGGTGGGAGTCCGGCGTCAGCCATACCTCGGTGCTCCAGACGCGCCCGGAGCTGAGCTTCCCGGCCCAGATGTACCTGGAGGGCACCGACCAGCACCGCGGCTGGTTCCAGGCCGCCTACCTCACGAGCGAGGCGGCGTATGGACGCCCTCCCTTCGAGAACCTGCTCACGCATGGCTTTACCGTCGACGGCGAGGGCCGCAAGATGAGCAAGTCGATCGGCAACACGATCTCGCCGATCGAGATCACCGACAAGTTCGGCGCCGATATCATCCGCCTGTGGGTGGCCACGACCGACTTCACGCAGGACGTGGGCATCTCCGACGAGATCCTCGAGCGCACGGCCGAGTCCTACCGCAAGATCCGCAACACCTTCCGCTTCCTGCTCTCCAATCTCTCCGACTTCGAGCCCGGGATGCGTCGGGCGACCGCCGATCTTGCCGAGGTCGACGCCGCTGAGTGCGCCCACGCCGCCGAGGTGCTGCGCGCGGTCACTGCGGCCAACGACGACTGGCAGTTCCACGTGGCGCAGCGCCAGCTGAGCGACTATATCAGCGAGCTGTCCTCGACCTACCTCGACCTGATCAAGGACCGCCTCTATGCTGAGGCTCCGGACAGCCCGGCCCGCAGGAGCGCCCAGACCGTGCTCTACGAGCTGCTCCAGATGTTCGTGCGCGTCTATGCGCCGACGCTGGCTTTCACCTGTGAGGAGGTCTGGAGCTTCATGCCAGAGAGCTACCGCGCGGGTGCTGACTCGGTGCACCTTTGCGATTGGCCAGAGCTTGAGGCGCCCGCTGACGGCGCGCTGACCGAGGCCTACCGGGTCCTGCGTCGCGTGCGCGAGCAGGTCACCAAGGCGCTTGAAGAGGCGCGCGCGGCCGGCGTCGCGGGCAAGTCCCAGGAGGCGGCGCTGACGCTGTGCTGCGACCCGGGCACTGCCGCCGTTCTGCGCGCGCGCAGCGTCGAGGGCCTGCAGGAGTACTTCATCGTGGCCACCGTCGAGCTCTGCGAGGACGCGGAGATCTCCGGACCTGCGGCGACGCGCGTCGAGGTGCGCCGCAGCGAGCTTGAGAAGTGTCCGCGCTGCTGGAACCACCGCGCACTGAGCGGGGATGCGGACTTCGCCGAGGTCTGCGGTCGCTGTGCGTCGGTGCTCCACGAGATCGGCTTTACCGCCGACGCGGAGTAAGGTCCATGGCGGATTCGTGGCTCACGACCCGGCTGCGCCATCCGGGCAGATGCTTCGCTGTTGTCGCGGCCAGCATGCTTGTGCTCGATCAGGTCGTCAAGATGCTGCAGCGCAGCTTCCTTCCGCTCGGCACGACCATGACCGTCATCCCCGGGTTCTTCTACCTGCGCTCCCTCAAGAACCGGGGCGCCGCCTTCTCCATCCTGGAGGGGCAGATGCCGATATTCTTCCTCGTCGCCGCCGTGATGGCGGTCTTCCTGATCGTGTTCTGGCGCGCTGAGCGTCCGCGCAGCGTGCTTCCCGTGGTCTCGACGGCGCTCATCGCGGCCGGCGGAGTGGGCAACCTCATCGACCGGGTGGTCTTCGGGGGCGTCTACGACCTGATCAACGTGACCTTCTTCCCCTTCGCCGTGTTCAACATCGCCGACCTCTGCATGACGCTCGGCGTGATCGCCTTCGCGCTCTGGTTCATCTTCTTCGACGGCCTGGCCTCGCTCAGCGAGCGCAGGGGAGGTGCGCCCCGATGAGCCGCGTCTCGCGCGAGGCTCCGGCGGACTGGGCCGGCAAGCGCCTCGATGTGGTCTTAGGTAGCTGGCCGGAACTCGCCAGCCGCTCAGCCGCCGCCCGGCTTGCTGATGCGGGCCGGGTCACGGTCGACGGTGTGGCGGCGAACAAGAACCACCTGGTGCAGGAAGGCGAGCTTATCGTCGCTGAGCCGGAGCCCGTCTGTCCCTTCGACGTCACCCCCGAGCCGATCCCGCTCGACGTGGTCTTTGAGGACGATGAGCTCATCGTGCTCAGCAAGCCCGCTGGTCTCGTGGTCCATCCGGCTCAGGGCAACTGGAGCGGGACGCTCGTCAACGCGCTTGCGTATCACTTCACGGAACTCGGGCTGTTGCAGGGCCCGGAGCGTCCGGGGATCGTACACCGGCTCGACAAGGACACCTCCGGTCTGATGCTCGCCGCCAAGCGCGATGAGACCCAGGCCGCGCTGCAGGACGCGATCCGCCAGCGTCTGGTCGACCGGCGCTACCTCTGCCTCGTGCACGGGCGCATCGGGCCCGACACGGGGATCATCGACGCCCCGCTCGCGCGCGATGCGCATGACCGCCATCGCCGCGCGGTCTCAGACCACCCCTCCGCCAAGAGCGCGGTGACCACCTTCACGGTGCTCGAGCGTTTCGAGCCCGGGCTCAGCGATGATGGCTACACGCTCGTCGAGTGCAAGCTCTTCACGGGACGCACGCACCAGATCCGCGTGCACCTGGCCTATACCGGGCATCCGGTGGTCGGCGACCCCCTCTACGGGCGCCGCGCGAAGGCGGCCGACCGGGGGCTGACGCGCCAGTTCCTGCACTCGTATTCACTGGCGTTGACGCACCCGGTGACGGGCGTCGATATGCGCTTCACCGACGCGCTTCCCGCTGACCTGCGGACCCTGCTCGACGAGTTGCGTCCGCTCTCTGAGGGACGCACGGCAGCTGGCGAAGAGATACTCGGTCAAGTGGGAGGCAAGGGAGGCTTGTCACCTGAGTTCACCTGCAGGTCTGTTGGCGAGGGGGCTCGGGCGACGGGTCGACCGACCCCCTCGCCTCCCCCTGATACTTCTGGCGACAAGGGGATCTGACCCTTTTGTCACCACTGAAAGAAAGCGAGGGATACCATGGCGGTCAGTGATCTGCCCCGTACGATCTGGTGGGAGGACGACAAGGTCCTGCTGCTCGATGAGACCCGTCTGCCTCTGACAGGCGACGTCCTGGTCTGCAACACCTTTGAGGGCCTCATCCTGGCCATCAAGTCGCTCGCGGTGCGCGGGGCTCCGGCGCTCGGTGCGGCAGGGGCGCTCGGCGTCGCGCTCTGGTGTGCGACCGAGGGCAAGGACTTCGAGGCGATAGATACTGCCTATCATGCGCGCGCCACGGCGGTCTGTAACGAGCTTGCCGCCGCCCGCCCGACGGCGGTCAACCTGAGCTGGGGCGTGGACAAGATGCGCCTCATCATCGAGGAGCAGTCCGCCGGGATGACCCCCGCGGGTCTCGCCGAGGCGGTCATCGCGGCAGCCGAAGAGCTCTGCCGCGCCGATGAGGCGGCCAACCGCCAGCTCGCGGCCAACGGAGCGGCGCTCTTCAAGGAACCCACGAACTTCCTGACACACTGCAACGCCGGTTCGCTTGCGACGGTCTTCTACGGCACGGCGCTCGGCGTCATCTACACCGCAGCCGAGCAGGGCCATGTCGCGCATGTCTGGGTCGACGAGACCCGTCCCGTGAACCAGGGCGCGCGCCTGACGGCCTGGGAGCTCCTGACGGCCGGCGTCCCCTCGACGCTCATCGCGGACAACATGGCCGGCTTCATCATGCATCAGGGGGAGGTCGACGCAGTCATCGTCGGCGCCGACCGCATCTGCGCCAACGGGGACACCGCCAACAAGATCGGCACCTACAGCCTCTCGATCCTTGCCAAAGAGCACAGGATCCCCTTCTACATCGCGGCGCCGTCCTCGACCTTCGACACGACGCTGACCGACGGCTCCCGTATCGCCATCGAGGCGCGCGACCCGCGTGAGCTCGAAGGCGTGACGGTCTCCGGGCGCTTCGATGCGACCACGCCCGAGCAGCAGCGCGCGCTTGAGGCGGTCTGCGACAGCGCGGACTCCCAGCTGACCATGGCCCAGGGGCATGTGATGGAGATCCGGCGCAAGGGCGGGGGATTTTCCTTCGACGCCTGGTTCAAGACGACGCCGACCAACGTCGAAAGCTTCAACCCGGCCTTCGACGTGACGCCGGCCGCCCACATCACCGCCTTCATCACAGAGCTCGGCGTCATCTTCCCGGACAGCGCCGGGGACTTCAGCGCGCCCATCGCCCGGGCCCTGGTGTAAGAGAAAATTAAGTTCGGTCTGCTAGGCTTCTTGCATGGCAGACACGATCAACAGAACCGCCCACGCGTTCCTTGACGCCTTCGCCGAGCTCATCGCGCCCACGCGCTGCGGCGGCTGCGACGCCCAGGGCGCGCTCTTCTGCGCGCGCTGTCGCGCCTGGCTTGAGCAGAACTATGACCTGCGCCGTGCCTGTCCCCGCTGCGGGGCGCCGTTCGGTGCGCTCGTCTGTACGGAGTGCGCCCAGACCGCCTTCGCCTTCTCTGCAGCCTGTGTCCTCGGCGTCCTTGACGGACCGCTCGCGCGCGCCATCGTCATGATGAAGGACCGGGGCGAGGAGCGCCTGGCGACGGTGCTGGCACAGCTGCTCGCACAGCGCGTCTGGCCCGGCTGGGCCGACGCGGTGGCCTTCGTGCCGGTGAGCCCGGCGGCCCTGCGCGCGCGCGGCTTCGACCAGGCCCATCGCATCGCCTGGGCGCTGGCCGCCGCGCTCGACCTGCCCCTGGGTCGCTTCCTGGTCCGCCCGCACTCGACCGATCTGCGCAGCCTGGATCGCGAACAGCGTCGCGCTGCCGTAGCGGAGAGCTTCAAACCCGGACCCGACGCCGCCCGTGTCTCGCGCTACCCCCACGTGCTGCTGGTCGACGACGTCTTCACCACGGGCGCGACGACCGACGCCTGCGCGCGGCTGCTCCTTGAGGCGGGCGCCGCTGAGGTCCGCGTCGCCTGCCTGGCCCGTACGATGTAGTACAATGGCTCTGCTTCTCTGCGGGTCTGTGGTTGCGGCGCGTATGCGCCTAGTCCAGGGTAGATGCGGCCAAAAGGACCCACGTAAGCGGTCACTCACTGGAGTTTCCGTGAGCACGGCGCATCTTAGGTGTCAGTCATACCGTCGGCGAGTTCGGCGAGAGGACCAGTAGTGAGATGATATCAGGCGAACGTCCCGGTATGCGAGTGTGGGGTCAAAGACCAGGTCAGCCGCAGAGAAGCAGCTGTCAGGCGACCGCTTGACAGAGCTGGGATACTCCAGTACTATAGTGTAGTGAAGTACCGCGTACACGAAAGGACCGCTCATGACACCTGTGAAGACCCGAAAGAAGCTGCGCATCGCCGCGGCACTCGCTCTGGCCACGGCGTTGCTCCTCAGCCTGACCGCCTGTGGCACGAACAAGAGCACGAAGTCCACAACAGACACGACTCCGATCAAGACCCCCGCCTGGGCCTCAAAGCTCGTCGCGGCAGACGGTAAGACCATCACGGTGGGCTCGGATACGACCTTTCCGCCCTTCGAGTCGGTCTCGGTCTCCGATGGCAAGACCATCGTGGGCTTCGACGTCGATCTTATGACCGCGATGGCCAAGACCATGGGCCTTGAGGTCAAGTACAAGACCTATGACTGGGACGGCATCATCGCCGGCCTTAACGCGGGCAGCGACTTCGACATGGTCTGCTCAGCGCTGACCATCACCCAGGAGCGCGCCAACGCGATCTACTTCTCCAAGCCCTATTTCATGGACAGCTACGGTATGGCGGTCCCCAAGGACTCGACCTTCTCTGACTGGAGGCAGCTCAAGCCCGGCGATAAGGTCGGCGTGCAGTTGGGGAGCAGCGGCGCCGAGTGGGCCAAGGCCAATCTGCCCAAGGGCGTCAAGTTCGTGGAGAACAAGGACACCTCCGCGCTCTTCCAGGCGATGCAGGCCGGCGAGGTGAAGTGCATCATCCAGGACTACTCGATGACGGCGAACTTCTGCAAGGATCCCGTACGTCAGGCCAAGATCGTCCAGCGTATCGAAGGCACGGATTCCTATCTGGGCATGGGCTTTCAGAAGTCAGAGAAGGGCGCGGCTATGCGCGACGACTTCAACAAGGCGCTGAAGACCATCGTCGATGACGGGACCTACGCGAAGATCTATGCGAAGTACTTCGGCGGCGAGCCCGATTTCATCCCCGGCTCGATGACGCTTGAGGATGCGCTGGCGAAGTCAGCTTCGAACTGAGGATCCGGGAAAAAGTGCATAACGACGACCACATACTGGATAAGACAGGTCGTTTAGGGGCTATTGGTGTAATGCGCTTGCAGTCGCTTGTCTGTTGCGCGTACAATCAAAGCCTCAGGTATATGCCCTTAGGTAGATGCGGAGGACGAGCGCGTTCTCCTCAGGGGCACGGTGTGAGCGGATCTGAGAAATCCGCCCTTCACTCACCAGAACGGCGAGTGAGCATCGGCAGGCTCGTAACCGAAAGGTTGGTTTGACATGCAAGGTAAGACTGAGCATTCGAGGCTAAGGGCACTCCTGATCCTCGCCGTAGCGCTGGTGATGGCCATAAGTGTGGCGCTCTCAGGCTGCGGAAGCACGACTGACAAGAAGACCTCGACCGATAAGAAGCCGGCGATCGGAAACGTCGTCGCTGGTGACGGCAAGACCATCACTGTCGGCACCGACGCGACCTTCGCGCCGATGGAACTCATGGACACCTCCAACCAGTTCCAGGGCTTCGACGTCGAGCTTATGAAGGCGATCGGTAAGGACATGGGCGCCGAGGTCAAGTTCGTGAACGTCCCCTGGGACGCGCTGCTCACGGCGCTCTCGACCAACGCGGGACAGTTCGACATGGCGGCGTCTTCGATGACGATCACCGCAGAGCGCTCCAAGACCATCAAGTTCTCCGACCCCTACTTCGTGTCGGTGCAGGCGCTGTCCGTACCCAAGGGCTCGTCGGTCAAGACGGTCGATGATCTCAAGAAGGGCATGAAGGTCGCCGTCCAGAACGGAACGACGGGCCACATCTGGTCGAAGGATAACCTCATCCCCAAAGGCATCGTGGTCAAGCCCTACCAGGGCGGCCAGGACTGCTTCACGGCGATGGCTGCCGGTGAGGTCGACGCGGTCGTCATCGACGGTCCGGTCGCAGGTAACTACACCAAGCAGGCGACCTACAAGGCAGAGAACCGCGGTTCGATCCAGGGCGCAGCGACTGAGAACTTCGGCTTCGCGTTCCCGATGGACAAGGACAAGAAGAACGCGGCGAATCCCGAACTTCTTGCGGCGGTCAACAAGTCATTGAAGAACGTTATCGCGGACGGCACCTATGAGGCGCTCTACAAGAAGTTCATCGATGACAAGAACCCGCCCGTGATGCCCTAGCAGGATAAGCGATCCCCGTGCTCCATTCGTTCATCCATTGGTGGGAGACCTTCCCGATCACCGGGATCTTCTTCAACTTCCATATCATCGGTCAGGCCTTCTTTCCGATACTCAAGCGCCTGCCGGTCTCGCTGCTACTCGGCGTGATCGGCTTCGGCCTCGGTATCCCGGGAGGCCTGATCGTCTCGTTCATGAAGATGAGCAAGATCAAGCCCGTCCGCTGGATCACGACCCTCTACATCGATGTGGTCCGCGGGACGCCGATGATCCTGCAGATACTCATCCTGTATTTCGGGATACCGTTCGTTCCCGGATACGACGCGATCAAGTTGCCTCTGCAACGTATCGTGTTTTTCGAGATCGATCTGACGGTCTGGCTACGGGCGCTCTTCATCATCTTCATCAACACCGCTGCCTATCAGGCAGAGATCTTCCGTGCCGGCATCCAGTCGATCCCCAAGGGTCAGAGCGAGGCCGCGCGCTCGCTGGGTCTCAGCAAGTGGCAGACGATGGGCTTCGTGATACTGCCTCAGACGGTGCGTCGCATCCTGCCTACGATGCTTTCCGAGTTCATCCTGGTCTACAAGGACACCTCGCTGTTCGTGGTCGCGTCGATCATGGAGATGACCCTGCAGGCCAACATCATCAGAGGAGCGACCTTCAACCAGTCACCTTTGGTCGTCACGGCCTTCTTCTATCTGCTTATCACGATCCCGCTCGGGCGTATCGTGGCGCGCATGGAGAACAAGCTGGCCGAGCAGGACTCAGGTGAAGGAGGCCCGACTCCGCCGCCGCGCAAGCGGCCGCCCCGTCTTGGTGATACGGTGATCGACTCCGCCCATGTGGTCACACATCGCGAGAACGTCCTGAACAGGTAGGGGAGGGCAGATGGAAGACGTGGCATATACCCCGGCAGATGTTGCGATGCCCGCTGATGCGATCATCCGCATCAAGAACCTGAAGAAGGTCTTCGGCGATAACGTCGTCTTACATGACGTGAACTTCTATTGCCCCAAGGGGCATGTGGTATCTGTGCTGGGACCGTCCGGCTCGGGCAAGTCGACGATGCTGCGCTGCATCAACCTGCTCGAACAGCCGACCTCCGGCGAGATCTGGTTCGAGGACCAGCTCGTCAACAGTAAGGAGACCGACGTCGATCAGTTGCGCTCGAAGATCGGCATGGTGTTCCAGCAGTTCAATCTGTTCCCCCATCTGACCGCGCTCGGAAACGTCGAGCTGGCTTTGCGGAAGGTCCGCAAGCTTGACGAGAAGGAAGCCGAGCAGATCGCGCTCGATCAGCTCGAGAAGGTAGGGCTGAGCGATCGCGCGGACTTCCTGCCCTCGCAGCTTTCCGGCGGACAGGCGCAGCGCGTGGCCATCGCCCGCGCGCTCGCGATGGAGCCGCACGTGATGCTTTTCGACGAAGCGACCAGCGCTCTGGACCCCTCGCTGGTGCGCGACGTCCTTGACGTCATGCGTGACCTGGCGAAAAGTGGCATGACGATGATCGTCGTCACCCATGAGATGGCATTCGCCCGTGACGTGAGCGACCATGTGGTCTTCATGGACGGCGGCGTTGTTTACGAGCAGGGTACTCCCGAGAGGATCTTCGATCACCCTGAGCGCGAGAGAACCCGTGAGTTCCTCCAAGGGATGATCGATATCACTGGTGGGGCGGATGCAGATGCCCCTGCGGCTGATGATGGATACGAAGAATACATGACATCGAGTGCCCGCTTCCAGCGCAAAGGTGCCGGGATGATATAAAGGCTGAGGTGGTGGGCGATACTGGTTTCGAACCAGTGACCTCTGCCGTGTGAAGGCAGCGCTCTCCCGCTGAGCTAATCGCCCCTGGGTGATGATGCGAACCGGATGGTGGGCGATACTGGACTTGAACCAGTGACCTCTGCCGTGTCGAGGCAGCGCTCTCCCACTGAGCTAATCGCCCGTGTTCGCGGCTCTGTCAGTGTATCGAAGCTGCGCCCACATTGCAAGGGAGACGGGATTTAAGATACACTGTTCTCTGCGTCGTTTCGCGGTACGGGAGTGTGCCCGAGTGGCTAAAGGGGACGGGCTGTAAACCCGTTGGCTATGCCTACCATGGTTCGAATCCATGCGCTCCCACCATCGATAGCGTCGGACGCAGGATATTCTGCGCATAAGCAGGCGTCGGTAAGCGAAGTGGCCTTACGGCCACGAGCTTGACGACAACGCTCTTATGCACAGAATAGCCCAGTTCCAGGCCCACATAGCTCAGTCGGTAGAGCACTTCCTTGGTAAGGAAGAGGTCACCGGTTCAAGTCCGGTTGTGGGCTCCAGTATCGAAGCCCTCCGGGGCCGGCCAGAAGGAAGCATCATACAGACCGACCTCATCATCCTCCACGCGCCTTCGGTCTATGACTTCCGCAGCCGCCCCTCGTTCTTCGGACCGGTCGCAGACCTTGTGCCGGCCACGCCGATCTTCGACATCTATCCGCTCGGTTTCGCTTCGATCGGCGAGTACCTCGAGCGCAACGGCTTCTACGTGCGCATCATCAACATCGCCAACCTCATGCTGCACTCGGCGACCTTCGACGTCGAGCGCCTCATCGCAAGCCTTGAACCCCGGAGCTTCGGTATCGACCTGCACTGGATGCCGCACTGCCAGGGGGCCATCGAGATCGCGCGCCTCTGCAAGAAGTACCACCCCGACATCCCGATCATCCTCGGGGGACACTCCGCCTCGGTCTTCCATGAGGAGCTGCTCACCGGCTACCCTGAGATCGACTTCGTGCTGCGGGGGGACTCGACCGAGGAACCCTTCCGCCAGCTGCTGAGCGCGATCACAGGTAAGGGTGAGTTGAGCGCGGTCCAAAACCTCAGCTGGCGCGACAGCAGCGGGGACGTCATCGTCAACGAGCTCAGCTACAGCCCGTCTGACTTCGATGCTCCCTCGCTCGACTTCAGCTTCAACATGAAGACGGTCATCCGCTACCGCGACCTGCTGGGAGCATCGCCCTTCGAGCAGTTCATGCGCGAGCCGGCCTCGGCGGGCATCGTCTGTCGTGGCTGCACCCGCAACTGCGCCACCTGCGGCGGTTCGGCGACGACCTATCGCAAGTACCTGGGGCGCCGCAAGATCGCGCTGCGTGATCCCGAGCTCGTGGTCCGTGACGTCGCGCACGCAAGCCGCTACATCCCCGGACTCATCTTCATCCTGAACGATCCTCTGCAGGGTGGTCCTGACTACTTCGAGGAGTTGATCCGGCGTCTGGGCGCACTCAACTTGGATCGCCCGGTCGCCTTCGAGTTCTTCGGTCCTCCCACGCCCGATCAGCTGGCGCTGATGGCCGAGCACCTCTCGAACTGGTCGATCGAGGTCAGCGCCGAGTCCCATGACGACGCGATCCGGGCGCGCTTCGGCAAAGGGCAGTACACGAGCGCAGAGCTGGAGGACAACATCAAGCTCGCGCTTGAGCTCGGGGTCACCCGCTATGACGTGTACTATATGATCGGCATCCCCGGGCAGGACGCGGACAGCGTGCGCGATAACGCCCGCTATCTGCGTCGCCTCTATGAACTGAGCGGCAACGACAAGCGCATGATGCCCTTCATCAGCCCGATGGCGCCCTTCCTGGATGTGGGCTCGCGGGTCTTCGACGATCCGGATGCCTTTGGATACCGGCTGCGCGCCCGCACGGTCGAGGAGCATCGCCAACTGCTCCTGGAGCCGTCCTGGAAGCAGCTCATGAACTACGAGAGCCTGCTGCTGCCGACCGATGAGTTCGCCGACGTGGTCTATGAGGCGGCGCATATCACCAACGACATCAAAGAAGAAGTGGGGGTGACGACGCCTGAGGCTGCGCGCGATGTGCGGCAGCGTTTGACGGACTCGCAGGCGACGATGCACAAGATCGATCGGCTCCGTGCGCTGCCGGCCCCCGAGTATCAGCAGGGACTGGTGGAGATGGAACATGAGCTTCTCGACGCCTCCCAGCCGGTCCTCTTCGAGACCCTCACCGAGGGCTGGGGAGTGCGTCCAAGCTTTTCGAACTTCGCGGCCTGCCTCAGGCTCTGGCTGGTCGAGAACATCCTGCTGACCCTGACCCTGGGGCGCCATCACGCTCACTCTGCGAGATAAGGACTTCTTGTATAGATACGCGCGGAGGCGTGGTTTGCTGTTGACAGGCTCCTGCTCCTCGATTAGACTATAGTGCGCCTGTACGAACAGAGTACTGTGTCGCTGTGTGCCACGTATGTTGTACAGGGGCTCCGGCGGTGTAGCTCAGTTGGTCAGAGCACTCGGTTCATACCCGAGTTGTCACTGGTTCAAATCCAGTCACCGCTACCAGGGCGTAAGCACTGCTTCTTGCAGCCTCCCAGCTTGCTGGCGCTGTAGTGCTTTCCAGATAGAGAAACAAGGTAAGTTTCGAGAGATAAGGCGGGTTGATGCGACCTGCCGACCGAACCGATCAGGAGGATCACACGATGGCTAAGCAGAAGTTCGAGCGCACCAAGCCGCATGTCAACGTAGGTACCATCGGTCACGTCGACCATGGTAAGACCACGCTGACCGCTGCGATCACGAAGCGTCAGGCCTCCAAGGGCATGGCTGACTTCACGCCCTTCGACCAGATCGACAAGGCGCCGGAAGAGCGCGAGCGTGGTATCACGATCGCGATCGCGCATGTCGAGTATGAGACCGAGACCCGCCACTATGCTCACGTGGACTGCCCCGGTCACGCTGACTACGTCAAGAACATGATCACGGGCGCGGCCCAGATGGACGGCGCCATCCTCGTGATCGCCGCCACCGACGGCCCCATGGCCCAGACGCGCGAGCACATCCTGCTGGCCCGTCAGGTCGGCGTGCCCTACATCATCGTCTTCCTCAACAAGTGCGACATGGTCGACGACGAGGAGCTCATCGAGCTCGTCGAGATGGAGGTCCGCGAGCTTCTGACCAACGAGGAGTTCCCGGGAGACGACCTGCCGCTCATCAAGGGCTCTGCGCTCAAGGCGCTCGAGTCCGAGGGCGACAACGAGTGGAACGACAAGATCGACGAGCTTCTGGCTGCCGTTGATGACTACATCCCGATCCCCGAGCGTGACACCGACAAGCCCTTCCTGATGGCCGTCGAGGACGTCTTCACGATCACCGGCCGCGGCACCGTCGCCACCGGTCGTGTCGAGCGCGGCACCATCAAGGTCAACGATGAGGTCGAGATCGTGGGTATCCGCGATACCGCCAAGACCGTCGTCACCGGCGTCGAGATGTTCCGCAAGCTGCTGGACTTCGCACAGGCAGGCGACAACGTCGGTCTGCTGCTGCGTGGCACCAAGCGCGAGGAGGTCGAGCGTGGTCAGGTCATCTGCAAGCCGGGCAGCGTGACGCCGCACACCGAGTTCGAGGGTCAGGTCTACGTCCTGACCAAAGAAGAGGGTGGGCGTCATACGCCGTTCTTCGATGGCTATCGTCCGCAGTTCTACTTCCGTACCACCGATGTGACGGGCGTGGCCCATCTGCCTGAGGGCATCGAGATGGTCATGCCGGGCGACAACGTCCTGGTCCGCGGCGAGCTGATCAACCCGATCGCCATGGAAGAGGGCCTGCGCTTCGCTATCCGCGAGGGTGGCCGCACCGTCGGCTCCGGCCGTGTGACGAAGATCATCAAGTAGGTCCTTCTCACAGCTCTGCGGGTCGCATGCCCGCACGGGGAAACTTACCTGAGATGTAAGCACTGACCTGTCCGGCTCCCGCTTCTGCGGCGGAGCCGGGCCGGTCGGTCGAAGAGAGGACCTGACATGAGGACCCTGGTGACGCTGGCTTGCGAGGACTGCAAGCGGCGCAACTACACGACCAAGAAGAACAAGGCGAACAATCCCGATCGTATCGAGATGAAGAAGTACTGCCCGTGGTGCAAGACGCACACCGTCCACAAGGAAACGCGCTAGACGCGCAGGGAACAGGCCAGTAGCTCCAACTGGTAGAGCGCCGGTCTCCAAAACCGGATGTTGGGGGTTCGAGTCCCTCCTGGCCTGCCAGTCTTGACGACGAGCGGGCGACCTTCGAAGAAAGATACTGTTATGGCAAAAGACAAAGAGAACAAGAAGAGCTCAAAGCAAAGCTCCCCGGGCGTTCCTGCGAAGATCATCGGATACTTCAAGGGGGTCGTCCAGGAACTCAAGCGGGTGACCTGGCCGACGCCGAAGGATATGCTGAACAGCGGCATCATCGTCGTCGCGACCCTGATCTTCTTCGCGCTGTTCACCTTCGCGTTCGACTCAGCGGCAACGAAAGGCGTGACCGCCCTGGCGAACACGACCGCCTCGAAGACGACGACGGCGACTCCGAATGCGAACGAGACGACGGTCACGCCCTCGCTCACTGCGACCGGAACGAGCAAGTGATGGCGAAGAGATGGTACGTCGTCCACACGTATTCTGGACATGAGAACAAGGTCAAGACCGCGATACTCAACCGCATCGAGACCATGGGGCTCACTGACCAGATCTTCGCGATAGAGATCCCGACGGAGTCCGTTATCAACAAGGATGACGGGCGCCGACAAGAGAAGAAGATCTATCCGGGTTACATCCTTGTACAGATGGAGATGAACGACAACTCCTGGTACGTGGTGCGCAACACCCCCGGGGTGACCGGATTCATCGGTTCGCAGAACAAACCCATGGCGCTCACGCGTGACGAGTACAACGCCATGGTACGCAAGAGCAAGAGCGGCGACACCCCCCAGGCGGTCACGAACTTCCGGGTCGGACAGATCGTGCGCATCAAGGACGGCGCCTTCACGGACTTCGACGCTACGATCGTCGAGGTCAACGTCGATAAGGGGACGCTGCGCTGTAATGTGACCCTGTTCGGACGCGAGACTCCGGTCGAGCTGGAGTTCTCCTCCGTCGAAACGATAGAGTAGCAGGTAGATAACTATGGCAAAGAAACAAGTCGGATTCATCAAACTGCAGATCCCCGGCGGCCAGGCCAACCCGGCGCCCCCGGTGGGACCGGCCTTGGGCGCTCAGCAGGTCAACATCATGCAGTTCTGTCAGGCCTTCAACGCCGACACCTCGGATCGTCCGGGCCTGATACTGCCGGTCGAGATCACGGTCTACGAGGACCGCTCGTTTTCCTACATCATCAAGACCCCGCCGGCGGCTGTGCTGCTGAAGAAGGCTGCGGGCATAGAGAAGGGTTCGGCCGTGCCCCAGAAGGACAAGGTCGCGACCGTGTCCTGGGACCAGGTCCGCGAGATCGCCGAGACCAAGCTCGTCGATCTGAACGCGAACGATGTGGACGCGGCGGCTAAGATCGTCGCAGGAACCGCGCGTAGTATGGGGATAGTCGTCGAGTAGGCACGTTAGTGGGGAGGCGGAACCTCCGCCGCTACTACCACGAAAGGAACGAAGATGGCACACACAAAGCGCTACAACGAGGCTAAAGCCAAGGTCGAGCACGAGAAGCTCTATGCGCCGGCAGAGGCCTGTGAGCTCGTCAAGGCCACGGCCAGGGCGAACTTCGATGAGACGATCGAGGCTCACTTCCGCCTTGGCATCGACACCCGCCAGGCAGACCAGCAGGTGCGCGGCAGCATCTCGCTCCCTCACGGCACGGGCAAGACCGTGCGCGTCGCCGTGTTCGCAGAAGGCGACCTGGCGCGCGAGGCTGAGGCCGCCGGCGCTGACGTCGTCGGCTCTGATGATCTGGTCACCAAGATCAGCGGCGGCTGGTTCGACTTCGACGCGGCAGTGGCCACGCCCGATATGATGGGCAAGGTCGGGCGTCTGGGCAAGCTCCTGGGACCGCGCAACCTCATGCCGAACCCCAAGCTCGGGACGGTCACGACCGACGTCGCCAGGATCGTCGGCGAGCTGAAGTCCGGCCGGGTCGAGTACCGCGCGGACCGTTATGGCATCTGCCACGTGCCGATCGGCAAGAAGTCCTTCGAGGCCAGTGCTCTGCTCGGCAACTATAGCGCGCTGCTCGATGAGCTGATGCGCGTCAAGCCCGCCTCGGCCAAGGGCAAGTACCTCAAGTCGATCGCCCTGGCCTCGACCATGGGACCAGGCGTCAAGGTCGATCCCTCCATCACACGGATCAGTGAGGACTGAACATGCTTCCTTTAACCGGAGATACCCTGCGGCCCCTGCTCATCGCGCTTGCGGTGTTCGGGGCGGCGATCGTAGTGACCATCATCTACTTGCTCCTGCGTCGCCGGGGCAAGTGACAAAGGGTCAGACCCCTCTGTCACTCTTTGCTCTGGCAGGTTAGTTAGCGAGGGGGTCGTTCGCGTACGCGAGCAACCCCCTCGCCTCCCACTTGTGCTTTCAATGACAAAGGGGTCAGACCCCCCTTGCCGACTAACCCGTCAGAACACGAAGCGGGCGAGCGCCTTATAGAGCATGAAGGCCAGGGCGCTGTTCGCGGCTGCCTTCAGGACATTGAAGGGCAGAAACGCCGGGAGGATCATCTTGATGACTGCCGCGCGGGTGATGGTGTAGCCCAGCACACGCGTGCTGAGTGGTGGTGTCAGCACGATGTTAGCGACGATCATCATGATGACCATGCAGACGACACCGATGATAAGTGCGACGAGCTGTCCGCTCAGATGTTTGCGGAAGCGCTGGAACAGGAAGCCTGCCGGGATCACCAGAGCAAGATAGGCGATGATATCCATCATCACGCCGAACTGAGCTCCGATACCGGGAAAGAGTAAGCGGATGAACCCCGCAAGAACGGCGACGACGATGCCTTCGATCGGTCCGAAGAGTAAAGCGGCAAGCAGAACGATCGCGCCTGATGCATCATATTGGAGAAATCCGAACATCGGCGGAGTCTTCAGGAAGCTCAAAACGACGGTGAGCGCGATGAGCATCGCCAGGATCACGAGTTTGCGTACACGACTGTTACGAGAAGCAGGCATGATGCCTCCGTTCCTTCATCCGGACTTTGACCGTTGGTACTGGGTTCACACCAGTTCGACCCCAAGGGGCTCTCGGACTTAAGAGCGCTTCTGCGCCCATCACCGCCAGTGGGGAGTTCCACCCCGCCCTAAAACGTTCTCTCCATTCTAGCGGAAAGCCGTGCGATACTACAATATATGGCGAACAAGACGATATCACTTCCCATCGAAGGTATGACCTGTGCGGCCTGCGTCGCGCGCGTCGCCAAAGCGATCACCGCAGTCGAGGGCGTCCAGGCGGTCGCGGTCAACCTGGCGACCGAGAAAGCGACGCTGAGCTATGACACGCAGGTCACCTCGGTGGCGCAGATCCAGGCCGCGGTCGCGCAGGCGGGCTATCGCGCTCTTGAGGTCGCGGGCACCCGTGAGGCGCTCGCCGCGGACCGCGCGCGCAGGCGTCGCGCGCTGCGCCTGCAGTGGACGGGCTTCGCAGGCGCGGCGGTCTTCGCCGTACCGCTGCTCTATCTCGCCATGGCCCCGATGCTCGTCGCCGGCGCCGTCCCAGCCTTCCTCGACCCGATGGTCCGTCCACTGGCCTATGCGCTGGTCCAGCTGGCGCTGGTTGTGCCCATCGTCGTGGCCGGCTCTCGCTTCTACACGGTGGGTTTCCGGACGCTCGTCGACCGCGCGCCGAACATGGACGCGCTCATCGCCCTGTCCACCACTGCGGCGATCGGTTGGAGCCTCTACAACACGCTGCTCATCGCGCTGGGACACCCCCACGCGGTCCATGCGCTGTACTTCGAGAGCGCCGGCGTGATCATCACGCTCATCCTGCTGGGCAAGACGCTCGAGGCGGCGAGCAAGGGGCGCGCGGGCGAGGCCATAACTAAGCTGATGTCGCTTGCGCCTGAGACCGCGACTCGCATCGCCTTCGACGGCGCTGAGCAGGAGTGCAGCATCGACGAGGTCGAGGTCGGCGATGTCCTGCTCGTGCGTCCCGGCGCGAAGGTCCCGGTCGACGGCGTGGTCGTCGCGGGCGCCAGCGCCGTCGATGAGTCGATGCTAACCGGAGAGAGCATGCCCCGTGACAAGGCGGCCGGCGACGAGCTGATCGGCGCCACGCTGAACACCACCGGGTCGCTGCGCATGCGCGCCACGAAAGTGGCCGGCGACACGGCGCTTGCCCACATCATCGCGCTGGTCGAGGAGGCGCAGGCGGCCAGCGCCCCCATCGCGAGCTTCGCCGACCGGGTCGCCGCGGTCTTCGTGCCCGTCGTCATCGCCGTCGCCCTGCTCGCGGCCCTGCTCTGGGTCGCAGCGCTTGCGCTCACCGGCCAGCCGGGCGTCCTGGCCTTCAGCCTGAAGATCTTCATCACCGTGCTCGTGATCGCCTGTCCCTGCGCTCTGGGACTCGCGACCCCGACTGCGATCATGGTGGGCACCGGCGTCGGTGCAAGGTCCGGGATACTCATCAAGAGCGGCGAAGCCCTGGAGCGCGCGGCGCAGGTCACGACCGTCGTGCTGGACAAGACCGGCACGATCACCGAGGGCGCACCGCGTGTGACTGAGGTGATACCTGCTGATATGTTTAGAGAGGCCGGAGGCCCCGTCTGCGGCACCTCCGGCCTCTCTGATGAGGCAGCAGCAGATCGAGACGGAGACGGGGCCCCGAAGCCGGATCCCGTCGCCGGCCTCCTGGCTATCGCTGCCTCAGCCGAGCACGACTCCGAGCATCCACTGGGGCAGGCCATCGCGGCAGATGCCCTGCGTCTTGAGCTCGAGCTCGAGTCGGCGCGCGACTTCGTCTCGGTCACGGGAAAAGGGGTCGCAGCCACGGTCGCGGGACAGGCGGTGCTTGTGGGGACAGCCATCTGGCTGCAGGAGCACGGCTGCGAGGTAGCTCTGCTCGAGCAGGAAGCGACACGTCTTGCGACGGAGGGTAAGACGCCGGTCTACGTAGCGCTCGATGGCGCGCTGGCAGGACTCATCGCGGTCGCTGACACCGTCAAGGAGACGAGTGCGGAGGCCATCGCAGAGCTCAAGGCTCGCGGTCTTGGGGTCGTCATGATCACCGGGGACACGCGCAGCACCGCAGAAGCGATCGCGGCCGAGGTCGGGATCGATCACGTTCGCGCCGAGCTGCTCCCGCAGGACAAGGATGCTGAGATCAGCAAGCTCCAGGCGGCAGGTCAGGTCGTCGCGATGGTCGGTGACGGTATCAACGACGCACCGGCGCTGGCGCGCGCCGACATCGGCATCGCGATCGGCTCAGGCACGGATGTCGCACTGCAGTCGGCCGACATCGTGCTCGTCCACGATGATCTGTGCGACGTCGCGACATCCATCGAGCTCAGCCGCCGTACGATCCGTAACGTCAAGCAGAACCTGTTCTGGGCCTTCGGGTACAATGTGGTCGGGATACCCATCGCGGCGGGCGTGCTGCATATATTCGGCGGGCCGCTCCTGAATCCGATGATCGCCGCGGCTGCGATGAGCCTGAGTTCGGTATCAGTGGTGACGAACGCCCTGCGCTTGAAACGCTTCAGGCCGGAAAGAAAGGGGTCTTTGCGATGAAGAAAGAGACACTCAAGGTCACGGGCATGACCTGCGTCCACTGCGAGCATGCCGTCGAGTCCGCGGTCGCCGCGCTGCCCGGTACCGTCAAGGTGAAGGCGAACCACCGCAAGGGCGCCGTCGATGTCCGCTACGACGAGACGATGACGACGCACGA
>JGI20166J26741_11842250_pt1 | contig 20546 bp, 16 predicted proteins | sample TergutCu122P5_FD_26741 | JGI IMG/M metagenome (IMG submission 26741)
GTGGGCGGGACCAAAGCCCTGGGCGCGCAGCCGCACACGAGAAACAGACCCACGGTCGCGGCCAAGCCGACGACGGCGCTGGCTGCGCGGGGGATGCGTCGGGTCGAGCGCCCTGTCATTCCTGAATTGCCCATTACATGTTACTCGCAGTGATCCAAACGCTGCCGATCTTGTCATTGTAGCTGCTGGGGAGCGAAGCCCAGACCCAGTGATCTGCGAGAGTGAACATCGGATTCCCCCAACCGTTGGGCCGATCGTCATAATACGTGTACGCTGTCGGCCCGGGCACGCCGCCCAAGGACGAATACACGTTGCTATCGGTGTTATGGACTGGTGTGGCGCTGTGAATTTCCTTGCTCAACCGCCAGCCCGCTTTCGTTCTTCTCCCGGGACCGACTCTAGGCCCTTTCGGGGAGAGCGCGGTCAAGGAGTTGGCGCAGATCGGTGGGCCTGTTCATCCATGGCCGAGTGGCCGGCACCCGGCTTCAGGCGGCGCGGACGGCCTGCTTGATCACCCCGACGAGCGGCGGCCGGACGGACAACTCCGTGACGCCGATGGCGACGAGCCGGGCGACGAGCTCGGCCCGGGACGCGAGGTCGCCGCACACGGCGACCGGCTTGCCCTGGAAGGCCGCGGCGGCGCCCGCCATGAGCGCCCACACGGCCTCGATCGGCCCCGTGGCGAGGTCGGCGACCAGGGCGTTGCCGCGGTCGACGGCCATGGTGTACTGCGTCAGGTCATTCGTCCCGACCGAGATGAAGTCGGCCAGGTCGCGGAAGTCGGCGGCGCGGGCGGCGGCGGCGGGCGTCTCGACCATGATGCCGGCCTCGATCGTCCCGCCGAGCCGGCGCTGGATCGCGTCCAGCCGCTCGCGCGCCCAGCGCACCTCGTCCGGCACAGTGATCATCGGGAACATCACCCGGACGGGCGTCTCCCTGGCGGCCAGCAGCACGGCGCTCAGCTGCTCGTCCAGCAGTGTCGGCAACCGGCGCATGGCCCGCAGGCCGCGCTCGCCGAGCATCGGATTCGTCTCGGGCGCCTGGGGGAGGAACGGCAGCGGCTTGTCGCCGCCGGGATCCCACGTGCGGATCGTGATCGGGTGGCCACCCAGGGCGCGGCCCATCGCCACGTAGATCGCCGCCTGCTCCTCCGCGGTCGGCGCGTGATCCCAGTCGCCGAACACGACCTCGGTACGGACCAGGCCGGAACCCTCGGCGCCGTTCTCCGCGCCCGCCTGCGCGTCGGCCACGCTCGACAGGTTCGCCTCGACGACGATCCGTACGCCACTGCTTGTCAGGGCGGGTTCGTGGGCGCCGCGGGCGGCGTCCGCGGCCTCGGCGGCGCGGGCACGCTGGCGCTCCTGGAGCGCTGCGAGGTCGTCCTCGCCCGGGTCGATCCACAGCTGCCCCGCGACAGGGTCGAACGCGATCCGCCCACCCTCGGGGATGGACGCGGCCTCGGCGCGCCCGGTGAGCACCGCGAAACCGCGCGCCTGCGCCACGATCACGCCGTGCCCGGTCGCGCCCCCGCTGGTCGTGATCACGCCCAGGCAGGCGTCCGGGTCGAGCGAACCGGCCGTCAGGGGGTCCAGCTCGTCGACGATCAGGACGCCCGCGGCACTACCCGCCGCCACCGCCTCGCCCATCAGCAGCCCCAGCAGCAGCCGGGCCAGGCCCCGCTGATCCTCGGCGCGCGCCCGGAAGTACGGGTCGTCGACCGCCTCCAACTGGGCCGCCACGGCGCCGTACTGGTCTTGGACGGCCCGGGTGGCCGGCCGGCCCTCCCGGATCGCCGCCCGCACGGCGTCCAGCACCGTCTCGTCGGCGAGCATCACCTGCTCGATCTCCGCGATGTCGCCCTGGGTGCCGTCGCCGCTCAGGGCGTCCAGGCGGGCCGCAGCCGCCTGCCGGGCCTGCTCGAAGCGTGCGAGTTCGGCGTCCACGTCGCCGGGGACGTAAGCCGAGACGTCCACCGTGGTCCGTTCGTGGTGGGCGGGCCCGATGACGAGTTGGCGCCCGTTCCGGGCCGGGTCGGCGGGCGTGGCCGCCCGCGCGGGTGCGGACGGGGCGGTCTTCGTGGGTAGGGCTTCACCCTCCCCGAAGTCGTCGGCGGCGAGCGCCGCCAGCCGGTCGCGCGCCAAGGCCGCCTCCGGTCCGGTGATCGTGGCCGCGAGTTCGTCGCCGCGGCGCAGGCCGAGGGTCTGCACGAGTGTGAGGGACGACGCCGGCACCGGTCCCTTGCCGGTCGTGGCGTTGCTGAGTGCGATGGACGCGTCGAGCCCCCGCAGTCCACCCACCAGGGCGGCCGCAGGCCGGGCGTGCAGGCCGTGGGGGTTCCGGATGGGCGTACGGAACGTCAGGGTCTCACCCGGCACGGTTGGCTCGCCGATGGGGGAGGACGGCGCCTCGGCGACCCCCTCGTCCGGCTCGGACAGCTGCTCCCGCTTGGCCATCAGGCCGGCCTCGGCCTCGGTCGCCGTCTCGTCCAGGGTGCCCCCGACGCTGGCGGTCACCACGGCCGCGACAAGGCCCTCGACCAGCGGGGCGGGCGTGAGCCGCGTCCGCCCCGCCAGGTCGGGATCGATGAACTCGAGCGCCATCTGGGCCGACAGGATCGCCGAACCGAGGTCGAGCAGGACGAGTACGCCGTCGGGTGAGTCGACAGCCGTGATCGCCTCGGCGATCGCCGCCGCGTCCGTGCCGAACGTGGTCTCGTCCAGGCCCGCCGCGACCTCGATCTGCGGTCGCGCCTCCTCGGCGACCATCTCCGCGGCCAGCCCGACGGCAGCCCGCGCCAAGGCGCGCGAATGCGAGACGACAACGATTCCGATCACGACTACCTCCGGTGTTTCGTGAGTGAGCGGCGGGCCCGGCCGTGACGACAGGCTACGTTACGACAGGGTTCGCGCCGCCGCCTCGATCAGCATCGTGGCGGACGTGGCCCCGGGATCCTGATGGCCCGCGCTGCGCTCGCCCAGGTACGACGCGCGCCCCTTGTGGGCGACCAGCGGGATCGTGGCGTCGCGGCCCGCCGCGCATGCCTCGGCCGCGGCGGCAAGCGCCGGGGCGACCCCCTCGCCGGCGTGCTCGTCGTAGGCGGCCAGCGCCGGGACGAGAGCGTCGATCATGGTCTTGTCGCCGACCTCGGCCTTGCCGCGTGCGACGATGCCGTCGACGCCGGCCCGCAGGGCCTTCCCGACGTCCAGGGCGTTCTGGGGCTCACCCCAGGTCACGCCCAGCCGCAGGAAGAACGTCCCGTACAGCGGTCCCGAGGCGCCGCCGACCGTCGAGACCAGCGTCATGCCGGCCTTCTTCAGGTAGTCGGCGACCGTCGGGAACGACGCGACGTCGAGTGCCATCACGGCCTTCATGCCGCGGTCCATGTTGGAGCCGTGGTCCCCGTCGCCGATTTCCCGGTCGAGATCCGTGAGCAGCGCTTCGTGCTCATGGATCTGACCGGCGAAATCGGCGAGCCAGGCGGCCACAGCGGTCGCATCGAGGGACATTACTTACCCCACCGCAATCCGGGGGTCACCACGGGCGCATCCCACAGGCGGAGCAGGTCCTCGTCCGCCTTGAGCAGCGTCACGGAGCACCCGGCCATGTCGAGGCTCGTGATGTAGTTGCCGACGAGATCGCGCACCACGTGCACGTTGGCGCCGGCAAGAAGCTTGGCGACCTCGGCGTACACGATGAACAACTCGATGAGCGGCGTCGCACCCATGCCGTTGACGAAGCAGATCACGTCCGAGCCGGCGTAGTCCAGATCGGCCAGGATCGGCTTGACCAGCATCTCGGCGACCTCCGCGGCCGTGCCGATCTTGCGGCGTTCGCGTCCCGGTTCGCCGTGGATGCCGATGCCGACCTCGATCTCGTCGTCGGCCAGGTCGAACGACGGCTTGCCCGCCGCCGGAACCGTGCAGCCCGTCAGCGCCATGCCCATGCTGCGGCCTTCGGCGATGATCTTCTTCGCGAGCGCGACGAGGGCGTCAAGGTCCTGGCCCTCCTCGGCGGCCGCGCCGACCAGCTTCTCCAACAGCACCGTGAGGCCGACGCCGCGCCGGCCGGCGGTCCACGTGGAATCCTCGACGGCGACATCGTCGTCGACCACGACGGCCTGGACATCGATGCCCTCGGCCTGGGCCAGTTCGGCGGCCATCTCGAAGTTCATGACGTCGCCGGTGTAGTTCTTCACGATGTGGAGGACGCCACGTCCGGAATCGACACCCTTGGTGGCGACCAGCATCTGGTCGGGGACCGGGGAGGTGAAAACCTCGCCGGCGCAGGCGGCATCGAGCATTCCCAGCCCGACGAAACCGCCATGCAGCGGCTCGTGACCCGAGCCGCCGCCGGAAATGATGCCGACCTTGCCCTTCACCGGTGCGTCCTTGCGGAAGACGACCTTGTTCTCGTGATCGACACGGACAAGATCGTCATGCGCGGCCTCGAAACCGACGAGAGAATCCTTGACGACATCATTGACATCATTGATGAGTTTCTTCATGGACGCCATTCTAGCACCCCCCGGCAACCGTCCGGCGACCCGTCGGCGACGAGGCTTGCGCATCTGAGGCGAAAGCAAAGGCCGGGGTGTTTCCACCCCGGCCTCGCCTATGAATTGGTCGGACGTGAACTACACGTCGTCGTCCACCCAGTCGAAGGTCTTCGTCACGGCCTTCTTCCAGTTGCGGTAGAGACGCTCACGCTGCACCGGCTCGGCCTGCGGCGTCCAGCGCTTGTCCTCGGCCCAGTTGGCGATGACATCCGCTTCGCCTTCCCAGAAACCGACGGCGATGCCGGCCGCGTAGGCGGCGCCGAGCGCCGTCGTCTCGGCGACGACCGGACGCACCACCGGCACGCCCACCTGATCGGCCTGGAACTGCATGAGCAGATTGTTCATCGTCATGCCGCCGTCGACCTTCAGCTCGGCGAGCTTCACACCGGAATCGGCCTCCATGGCGTCCAGCACCTCACGCGTCTGGTAGGCCGTGGCCTCCAGGACGGCGCGGGCGATGTGGCCGCGGTTGACGTAGCGGGTCAGGCCCACGATGGCGCCGCGGGCGTCCGAACGCCAGTACGGCGCGAACAGGCCGGAGAACGCCGGGACGAAGTACGCCCCGCCGTTGTCGTCCACCGATGCCGCCAGTTCCTCGATGTCCGGCGCGGCGTCGATCATCTTCAGGTTGTCGCGCAGCCACTGGACGAGCGAACCGGTCACGGCGATCGAACCCTCGAGCGCGTAGACGGCCTTCGCGTCGCCGATCTTGTAGCACAGCGTCGTGAGCAGGCCGTTCTTCGAGAAGACGGGCTCCTCGCCCGTGTTCATCAGCATGAAGCAGCCGGTGCCGTAGGTGTTCTTCGCCATGCCGGACTCGAAGCAGGCCTGGCCGAAGGTGGCAGCCTGCTGGTCACCGAGGATACCCGCGATCGGCACACCGGCGAGCATGCCGTTGGCGCGCACTTCGCCGTACACCTCGGAGCACGAGCGGATCTCGGGCAGCATCGACATCGGGATGGTCATCTCGGCGCAGATCTCGGGAATCCATTGCAGCGTCTTGACGTCCATCAGCATGGTGCGCGAGGCATTGGTCACGTCGGTGACGTGAACGCCGCCCTCCGGGCCGCCCGTGAGATTCCACAGCACCCAGGTGTCCATCGTGCCCATGAGCAACTTGCCGGCCTCGGCCGCGGCGCGTGCACCCTCGACATTGTCGAGGATCCACTTCACCTTGGGGCCGCAGAAATACGTCGCCAGCGGAAGGCCGACGCGATCGCGGTACTTGTCCTGGCCGATGGAGCCGCCGAGCGCCTTCACGATGTCATCGGTGCGCGTGTCCTGCCACACGATGGCGTTGTAGACGGGCTGGCCCGTCTCCTTGTTCCACACGACGGTGGTCTCGCGCTGGTTGGTGATGCCGAATGCCGCGATGTCGTCCTTGCCGACGTTCGCCTTCGCGAGGGCCTGCGCCACGACCTCACGCACGTTGTCCCAGACCTCGATGGGATTGTGCTCGACCCAGCCGGCCTGCGGGAAGATCTGCTCGTGCTCTTTCTGGCCGACCGAGACGATCTGGCCGCTGTGGTCGAAAACGATGGCCCGGGAACTCGTGGTGCCCTGGTCGATCGCGATGATGTATTTGTCGCTCATAGAGCGTCCTCTCCTTTTCTAGGGATGTGACAAGAGATTGCTACTGATAGGTGATGCAAAGGCCGGGGTGTGGTGAGGCGAGGTGTCGCGCCTCACCACACGACCGGTTTGGTTCAGGACCACGCGGAAACGACAGCGTTGCCCGCGAAGCCGGCGATGGCGCCGCCGATGAGCGGACCGACGACCGGAATCCACGCGTAACCCCAGTTGGACGAACCCTTGCCCTGGATCGGCAGGAGGAAGTGCGCCAGACGCGGCATCAGGTCACGAGCTGGGTTGATGGCGTACCCGGTCGGGCCGCCGAGGCTCGCGCCGATCCCGACGATCAGCAACGCGACGCCGAAGGCGTTGAGCCACCCGAGGTTGCCCGCGCTGCTCTGCAGACCGGCCAGGAGGATGACGAACACCAGGACGAACGTGCCGATGGCCTCAGTCACGACGTTCCACACGGGCGAGGAGATGGCCGGGCCGGTGGCGAAGACCTGCTTCGACGCGCCGGGGATCTCCGGATCGTCGAACTGCTTCTTGTAGGCCAGGTAGGCCAGGCAGGCACCCAGGAAGGCGCCGATCAGCTCACCGCCGAAGTAGGTCATGGTGGAGCCGAAGTTCACCGCGACACCGCCCGCGCAATCCGGTGCGGCGCCGACGAAGCACTTGTGGCCGGCCGTGATCATGCCGAGCGTGACGGCCGGGTTCAGGTGGCCGCCTGACTTGAAGGCGACGAGGACGCCGGAGAACACGGCGAGACCCCATCCCCAGTTGACCATCAGGAAGCCACCGCCCTTGCCGGCTCCCTTCATGTTGACGTTGGCGACGACGCCAACGCCGAGGAGGATCAGCATGGCGGTGCCCATCGTCTCGGACAAGAAGATAGTTCCAAGAGACATTGATATTCTCCACATCTGGTTCATCAACGAACCGGTTTTGGGTATTCATGACGGTTCGGCGACGTGCGGGCATTCCTCCGTCCGGCTGGCGCCGACCATGGCGTAAGTCTAGGCGCATGTCCTCCCTCAGCGATCATCGGGTTGTACCGTTGCGCCTCCATCTGCACGGACGTGCACGCGGCGGCGAACCCAGGTGATTCGTCTCGCGCGGGCGGATGGCGAAAGAGTCCCGGGGGCCACGGCGGCCCGGTGCGTCACGACGCACCTTTGTGCAGCCTCCGACCAGAGCGACCGATGCCTGCGAAGACCGGCCCGGGGCGGTCGTCTCCGAGTATCCTCAAGGGATGCACCGCCGGAGGTCCGGCGGCGCGGCGTGGCGCGCGACTCGCGACCGCGCACCCATCCGAGGGGCGGACATGACCACACCGAAGAGTCACCGCGACATGTACCACGCGGCCGTGCGGTATTACCTCCAGGACGAGACGATGGACAGCATCGCCCGCGACTTCGGCGTATCCCGCTCATCGGTGTCGCGCATGCTGAAGCGGGCCCGCGACGCGGGTTTCGTGCAGATCAGCGTCAGCTCGCCCGATGCCGGTGCGGAGTTGGCCGAGGCGATCGGTGCCGCGTTCGGCGTGAAGGCCCATGTGGTGGCCGTCCCGGCGGGGACCGGGGATACCGAGCGCCTCGACCGCGTGAGCCGGGTGGCGGCGCAGCTGCTCGGCGACGTCATGGAGTCCGGGCACGTCCTGGGCGTTGCGAGCGGCGCGACGGCCGCCCATGTCGCCGCCCACGTGGCCCGCAAGCCCCTCACCGACTGCACGGTCGTGCAGTGCGGCGGCGACCGGAACCCGTACGATGCGGTCGCGGCGGGCACCGGTAACGCGCTCCACAAGCTGGCGGCGGCGTTCGGCGCCGACGTCGTCGCGTTTCCGATGCCCGCGTTCTTCGACCATGCGGAGACGAAGGCGGCGTTGTGGCGGGAGAGCGCCGTGCGGCGCGTCCTCAGCCTCCGCCGACGGTTGGACGTGGCCCTGTTCGGGGTGGCCGCGCTGGAGGCCAGCCCGCCCCGGCAGGCGTTCGCCGCCGCCAGCCTCGACGCGTCCCAACGCCGCGACCTCGCCGGCCAGGGCGTCGTCGGCGGCGTGTGCACCGTGGCCTTGCGCGAGGACGGGTCGTGGCGCAACATCGCGCTCAACGCCCGGGCGACCGGTCTCACCCCGGCCGACCTGGCGTCCGTTCCCGTACGGTACTGCGTCGTCGCCGATCCGCGGTGCGCCCGCGCGATCGTCGGCGCGCTGCGCGCGGGGACGACCACCGATCTTGTCGTGGACGACGAGACCGCACGGGCCGTCATCGCCAGGGCCCGGTTGGTGCTGCCCTCGGGCGGCGCAACCGACGCTCGTGTCGCGCGGCACGCCGGAGGAGCACGCTGACACGCCGGCGTGGTGAGATTTCGCCGATGGCGCACTAGCGGACCGCGGACTGGCTAGTGTTGGTCCTGCGTTCCCGGATGTCGGCCCGCTCGCGTTGTTGCACGGACGACGAGTCGGGATCGCCTGTGAACTGACAGATCGGAGACGACATGCGTGAGCTGTCAACCGACGTCGTCGTCGTCGGGGGAGGCGCCACGGGCGTCGGCGCCGCGCGCGACGCCGCGATGCGGGGATATTCGGTGGTTCTCGTCGAACGGGCCGACCTCGGCCAAGGTACGACGGGACGTTTCCACGGCCTCCTGCACTCGGGCGGACGTTACGTGGTGAGCGACCCGGGCTCGGCCACCGAGTGCGCCGCGGAGAACGCCATCGTGGGGCGGATCAACGCGGACGCGGTCGAACGGACCGGCGGCTACTTCGTGACCGGTCCTGACGACGACCCGGGTTTTGCGGACAAGTTCCTCGCGGGGGCGGCCACGGCGGGCGTCCCGGCCAAGGAGATCGATGTGGCCGAGGCGCTGCGCTGCGAGCCGCGCCTCAACCCGGGCATCCGGCGGGCCATCGAGGTGCAGGACGGCACGGTCGACGGCTGGCAGCTGGTGTGGGGGGTGGCGCGCTCGGCGATCGGCCACGGCGCGAAGGTGCTCACCTATCACCGGGTGACCGACATCGTCGTGCGGAACGGGGCCGTGGAGGCCGTCGTATGCCACGACGCGAAGACCGGCGAGGACGTCCGGATCGCGTGCTCGTTCGTGATCAACGCGGGTGGGCCGTGGTCGGCGCAGATCGCGCGGCTGGCCGGCTGCGAGGACGTGGAGGTCATCCCGGGGCGCGGCATCATGGTCGCGATGAGCCACCGCCTCGTCAACCGGGTGATCAACCGCTGCATCTACCCGGCCGACGGCGACATCCTCGTCCCCGTCCACACGGTCAGCATCATCGGGACGACCGACGTGCGCGCCGAAGACCCGGACCATCTGGAGATTCCCCGCAAGGAGGTGCAGCAGATGCTCGACGCGGGCGAGGTGCTCGTGCCGGGCTTCCGGACCTCGCGGGCGCTGCACGCCTGGGCGGGAGCGCGGCCGCTGGTGAAGGACTCCCGGGTGTCCGCCAGCGACACCCGGCACATGAGCCGCGGCATGTCGGTGCTCGACCACGCCGAGCGTGACAACCTCAAGGGCCTGCTGACGATCACGGGCGGGAAGCTGACCACGTACCGGCTCATGGCCGAGCACATCATCGACCGCATGTGCGAGCAACTCGGCGACACACGCCCCTGCACGACGGCCGACGAGCCGGTGCCGGGCTCGGAGTCGGGGCACAACTACCTGGTGACGCACCGGTTGAAGGATCGCGAGGCCGAGCGGGCGCCCGGGAGCGGCGACGTGCCAACCGACCCGATCATCTGCGAGTGCGAGTTGATGACGCGCTCGATGTTCCTCGACCTGTTCGAGCAGCAGCCCGACGCCGGCTTCGACGACCTGCGCCGCCAGCTGCGGCTCGGCATGGGACCGTGCCAGGGCGGGTTCTGTGCGCTGCGCGCGACCGGGCTGGCCTGCGATGCCGGACACGCCGACGCGACGGCGGCCACGAACGCCCTGCGGCGGTTCCTGACGAACCGCTGGATCGGGCTATGGCCGATCTTGTACGGCGACCAGGTGCGCCAGACGGCGCTGGACTACTGGATTCTGCAGGGCACCCTCGATGTCGAGCACCTGCCGGAAACCGAGGAGGTGGCATCGTGAAGACGGTTGTGATCGGCGCCGGGCTGGCCGGGCTTGTCGCCGCGACGAGACTGGCCCAGGAGGGGGCCGACGTCGTCCTGGCGACGAAGGGGCTCGGCGGGCTGCCGACGTCCCAGGGCACCATCGACGTGTGGGGCTACCGGGACGGGAAGCGCGTGGAGGCGCCGCTGGACGCGGTCGCCGCCGCCCCCGCCGGACATCCGTACGCCGCGATCGGGGTCGGGGCGGTGAAGGACGGGCTCGCCTGGCTCGCCGAACACCTGCCCGACTGGCTGACCGGCGACGCGGCCGCGAACGTGTGGCTGCCGACCGCGGTCGGCGCGCTGCGTCCGACGTGCCTGTGTCAGCCGGGCATGCTGGCCGGCGCCGGCGCCACCCGGGTCGTGATCGTCGGACTGGCCCGCCTGAAGGACTTCCAGGCCGCCCTGATCGCCGGGAATCTGACCCGGACGGGACGGGTCGAGGCCCGGGCCATCACGATCGACATCCCCGCACGCAGCGGCGAGGCCGACTCGTCCGCGCTCACGTACGCGCGTGCCGCCGACGAGCCCGGCTTCGCGGCCCACCTCGCCGCCGCGATCGCGCCGTCCCTGGGATCCGGCGAGGCCGTGGGGTTGCCGGCGATCCTCGGGCTGCACACCCCCGGTGTCGGGCGCGACCTCGCCGATCGCCTCGGGCATCCGGTGTTCGAGATCCCGCTCCCGCCGCCGTCCGTCGCCGGCCTGCGCCTGAACGACGCGCTGACGACGCTCGCGAAGGCCGCCGGGGTGCGCGTGATCCTGGGCAGCCCCGTGACCGGCCTGAAGGCCGAGGGGGACCGCGTCCGCTCGGTGACGCTGGCCTCGGCGGGGCACGACCGTGACCTGGTCGCCGACGTGTTCGTGCTTGCCACGGGTGGGTTCGAAACGGGAGCCCTGGCCCTGGACTCGTACGGGACGGTGACCGAGACCGCCCTCGGGTTGCCGGTCCGGGTGCCGGACGGCGACCTGATCGGCGCCGACTACTGGGAGGCGCAGCCGCTGTTCGCCGCCGGGTGCGCCGTGGACGTGTCGATGCGGGTGCTCGATGCCGGCGGCGCCGTCGTCCATCCGAATCTGTACGCCATCGGCGGCGTCCTGGCCGGCGCCCAGCGCTGGAAAGAGAAATCCGGTGATGGCATCGCCGTCGGCAGCGCCATGAAGGCGGTCGCCGCGATCATGGGAGGGGAGCGATGAGCCTCGATTTCGCCGGGCACGAGTTCGCCCGGGCCAGCCTCGACCACTGCGTGAAGTGCACGATCTGCGAGACGCAGTGCCCCGTGGCCGCCGTCACGCCCGCCTATCCCGGGCCGAAGTACATCGGCCCGCAGGCCGAGCGGTTCCGCCACGGGCTGTCCGTCGACCACTCGCTGGACTACTGCTCCAGTTGCGGCATCTGCACGCTGTCCTGCCCCCAGGGCGTGAAGATCGCCGAGCTGAACTCGCAGGCCCGTGCCGTGATGAAGGCCGACCACATGCCGCTCCGCGACCAGCTGATCTCCCGGACGACGGTCATGGGCATGTTCATGACGCCCGTTGCACCGCTGGCCAACATGGCCCTCGGGATCTCGCCGCTGCGCGTCATCGTCGAGAAGACCGTCGGCGTGCACCGGCACGCGCCGATGCCCCACGCCTGCTCGCAGTCGTTCATGTCGTGGTGGAAGAAGCGCCCCGAGAAGCCCGAGGGCCCGCGCGGGGTGGTCGTGTTCTTCCACGGCTGCGCCGGGGGCTACTTCGAGGTCGAGACGAGCAAGAAGACGATCGAGGTGCTGGAACACCTGGGCTTCAAGGTGCTCGTCCCGAAGCAGGGCTGCTGCGGGCTGGCCGAGCAGTCGAACGGGCTGTTCGACCGGGCGAGCGCGTCTGTGCTGAAGCTGTGCGACGACCTGCGCGCCGCGGGCAAGGACCTGACGATCATCTCCAGTTCCGGGTCGTGCACGGGAATGCTGAAGCACGAGGCGCACGAGATCATGGGCGTCTCCGACGAGCGGCTGCGCGACGTGGGGACGCGCGTGCGCGACGTGATGGAGTTCCTGTGGGAGTTGCACGAGGCGGGCGAGTTGCCGGAGGACTTCCCCCGCATCGACCTCACCGTGCCCTACCACGCGCCGTGCCAGCTGAAGAGCCAGGGCATGGGCATGCCGGCCCTCGATGTGCTCGGGCTGATCCCGGGGCTGACCGTCGTCGAGTCGGGACGGGCGTGCTGCGGCATCGCGGGGACGTACGGGCTGAAGCGGGAGAAGTACGCCGTCGCCCAGGCGGTCGGCAAGCCGCTGTTCGACATGGTCCGGGCGACGAACCCGCACCTGGCCCTGTGCGACACCGAGACGTGCCGCTGGCAGATCAGCCAGTCTTCGGGTGTGCCGACCGTGCACCCGATCAGCCTGGTGCACGTCGCGTACGGCCTGAGCGAGCTGAGGCAGCTGATACCTGCGGGGGCGTGAGGTCAAGACGTCCCGGCGCCTGGGCATCAGCGTCGATCATCATGCGTGATGCGCTGCTATGATGATCGTCATGCGCACCACGATCGACATCCCGCCGGGGCTGCACCAGCGGATCAAGGCCTACGCCGAGATGCGCGGCGCGACGTTCTCCGAAACCGCAACCGAGGCGCTCATGCGCGGCATGGCGCCCATCGAAACACCGACGATGACACGCGTCGACCCGGGCACGGGGCTGCTCGTGTTCAACTTCGGGCGCGGACGCACCATCACGTCCGAAGAGGTCGCCGACCTGATCGACGAGGACGATTGATGGTCTGGCTGCTGGATGCCAACATGCTGATCGCCTTGTCCGACAGCGAGCACGACCACTTCGAGCGGGCGTGGACCTGGCTTCATTCCCGGCGGCGTTTCGCCACGTCACCCGTCGTCCAGGGCGCGCTCGTGCGTCACCTGGTGCGCATGGGCGCGCGGCCGACTTCGATCAAGGACAGCCTGGACCGCCTCGCCAACTCCCCGAACCACGAGTTCTGGCCGGACGACCTGCCGTACGCCGGCGCCGACCTCGGCCGGGTGATCGGGCATCGGCAGGTGACCGACGCGTACCTGGTGTCCCTGGTGCGCCGGCACGGTCCCGGCGCCCGGTTGGCGACCCTGGACGAGGCCCTGGCGGGGCTCTACCCGGACGTGGTCGACCTGGTGGGCGCCGCCTGAGGTCAAGACAGGCGCACGTCCGCCAACCGGGCGTAGCGGTCCATGTCGTACACGCCGACCCTGTCCGGCTCCGCGATGTAGAAGTCGCTCCCGACCCGGACCCCGCGAATGGACGCGGCGTCGTCCGGGACGTCGGTGAGCGTGATCGCGGCCTGCTCGGCGAACTGGGCGCCGTCCCAGCGGTACACGTGGTAGACGTCGGTGGCGGTCGTGTCGTAGTACCCGTACGAGTTCGGGGTGGCGGCGTTTAGCCACGTGGTCGTGACGAACCCGACCAGGCCCCGCTCGACATCGACGAAGGCGGCCTTGTGGTCGGTTCCGACCGGCGTCGAGTCGCCCGGAACGGCGGTGCTCGCGCGCACCTGGACATCGAACGGGTCGTGCACGTCGAACAGCGCGACCTTCAGTCCGGTCGGCCGGCCGGTCCCGGTGTCGGCCTCGACGCCCACCCCGAGGAGCAGCCCGTCCCCGAACGGGTGCAGGTACTGCGAGAAGCCCGGGATCTTCAGCGCCCCCTGGACGGTCGGGGCGGTGGGATCGCGCAGGTCGATGGTGAACAGCGGATCCATGGTGCGGAAGGTCACGACGTAGCCCACCGTGCCGTCGAACCGCACGGACTGCACCGCCTCATCCTTCGACAGGCGGGGGATCGAGCCCACGACCTTGAGCGCGGGATCGAGCACCCACAGCGCGGCGTTCGGCTGGTAGGACGCGGCGGAGTCGTTCCAGGTCGTCGCGAGACGCAGGTAGCCGTCGCGCTCGTCGAGCGCGAACTGGTCGACGACGCTGCCCGCCACCGACCCCTGCGCGGCCAGCGTGACCGCCCCGCCCACCAGGGCGATCCGGACGATGTCCGTGGTGGTGCCGTCGGTCGTGCCGCCGCCGAGCGAGACGGGCGCCGGCGTGGCTGCGGTGGCCGGCACCGCGTACGGCCAGCGGGTCGCCGCCAGGTACAGGTTGGACTCGCTCATGTAGACCGTGGGCATGTAGCCGAGCACCGCCTGGTCGCCCACCACCGCGCGCCGCGCCACATCGACGGCCGTGACCACGGAGTACGCCGGTTCGGACGCCCCGGGCGGCAGGGCCACGTCGCCGGGCGCCACCGTGACCGCCCCGCCGCCGTCCCGGACCGTGGGGACGAACGTGCCGGGGTTGGCGGGGTCGATCCCGGGGGTGTTCACCCAGTAGCTGCTGACCAGGTAGAGCACGCCATCGGACAGGCGCGAGTCGACGTACGACCCCGACTGCTCCACCTGCGACAGGTAGGTGGGGTGCGCCGGATCCGAGATGTCGAAGAAGGCGGCCTTCAGGTGGCTGGCACTCAGCGAGATGTAGGCGGCCGAGGCGGCCGACCAGCCGGCCACGTCGGCGTCGAACCCATGCGTCAGGACGACGAGGGTCGTGCCCACGATCATCAGGTCGGTGACAGGTCCGGTGAGGATCTCGGACCCGGTCGACAGCCCGGACACGTCGATCGTGGCCACCTGGTGCGTGGCGGCGCCGGCCGTGGCGACCACGGCCACGGTCCGGCCGCGGGCGATGTAGAGGTGGGCCCCGTCCGTCTTCACGATGTCGCCCTCGTCGATGCCGGCCACCTGCACGTTCGTCCCGGAGTATCCGCTCACGTCCCGGCCCTTGGTGGCGGCGGGCACGGGTGCGCCTGCTGCCTCGGCAGTGCCGCTCGCCGGCGCCAAGCCGAAGGTGACCCCGCCCGACGGGTTCGTGCGGGCGAGCGCTGCGACGATGGAGTAGATGTCGGCGTACGCCGCGGGAGTCGCCGCGACGGACGGCCCGACGGGTTCGGCCGTGGGGGTGCTCACCGTCACGGGAACCCAGCCGCGCGGCATGCCGGAGGCCGGCCCGAGGCCCGTCACGAGCAAGGCCGTGACGGTGGCGCCGACGAGCAGGCCGCCCAGGAGACCCACCCCGAATACCCCGCGGAGGGGAAGGCTGCCGGGCGAGGATGCCGGCGCCGACTCGCCCGGTGGGGTAGCAGCGAGCGCCACGTCGAGGCGCCCCAGCAGCGCCTCGTCCGGGGTCATGCGGGCCCGCATCTGGTGGAACCGCATCCTCAGCTCGTCGTCACTGGACATGGCAATCCTCCTTCATGGCCGCGCGTAGCATGTCCCGCCCGCGCGACAGTCTCGTCTTGACCGCGCCCGGCCGGTCGCCCAGCAGCGCGGCGATCTGCCCGACCGGCAGGTCCTCGAAGTAGAACAGGTGGATCACCGACCGGTACGCCTCCGGCAATCGCTGGAGCGCCCGGAACAGGTCGTCGTACTCCACGACGTCGAACCGGAACGCATCGCCTCCCGCGCGGTCCTCCGCGCCGAGGTCGACCCGGGTCTGCCACGAACTCGTGGCGACCCGGCGGGCGATCATCAGGGTCGTCCGGATCAGCCACGCCCGGCGGTGCTCGCCGTCGCGGCACACGGGCTGTTTCCGGTGGTATGTGAGGAACACCTCCTGGAAGACGTCGTCCGCGTTCGTCCGGCTGCGCGTGTGCGTCAGGCAGAGGGCGTAGACCATGTCGCGATGCCGCGCGATGACCGCGGCCGTGTCCGGCGCCGTGATCGTCGGGGTCGTCATCGGCTGGTCGCCTTCCTGCCATCGCCACGTTGGTCCCGAAGCCCCACGGCGTTCTCTCCCCGTCTTGCGCCTCCGACAACGCCGCGGGACCTCGCGATCGTCGGAACGTGGCTCATGGACGAGAGTTCGAGCAGCCATGTCGCTTCGTGTTGGTGATCATGCTGTCACAGATAACTCCGCCGGGAGGCGGAGAAGGTTACGGCGGCCTCCCGGAGATGCGAAACGCGGGAGCCACCTGGAGGTGACTCCCGCGTTCGTCGATCGGTGTCAGGCGGTGAGCGCCGGCGTGGGCGACGGCAGGGCAGCAACGATCGCCTGGACGGTCGCCTTGGCATCGCCGAAGCACATCACCGAGTTGTCCTTGAAGAACAGCGGATTCTGGACCCCGGCGTAGCCGACCGCCATCGAGCGCTTGAACACGACGCACTCCTTGGCCTCCCACACGTGGCACACGGGCATGCCCGAGATGGGCGTGCCCGGCTCCATGGCAGCCGGGTTGACCGTGTCGTTCGCGCCGATGACCAACACGACGTCGGTGTTCTTGAAGTCGTCGTTGATTTCGTCCATCTCCAGCACGATGTCGTACGGCACCTTGGCCTCGGCCAGCAGCACGTTCATGTGCCCGGGCAGACGACCCGCGACCGGGTGGATCGCGAAACGAACCTCGACCCCGTGGTTGCGCAGCCGCTGCGTCAGGTCCGCGACCGCACCTTGCGCCTGGGCGACGGCCATGCCATAGCCGGGCGTGATGATCACGGACTTGGCCTCCCACAGGTCCTGGGCGACCTGGTCGGGCTTGATCTCGTGGATCTCGCCCTGATCGACCCCGGCGACGACGGTGCCGGCCTCGACGCCGAAGCCGCCGAGGATCACCGAGATGAACGAGCGGTTCATCGCACGGCACATGATGTAGGACAGGATGGCACCGGACGCGCCGACGAGGCAACCCGTGACGACGAGCACCGGAACGCCGAGCATGAAGCCGGCGAACGCCGCCGCCCAGCCGGAGTAGCTGTTCAGCATCGACACGACGACGGGCATGTCCGCGCCGCCGATCGCGAACACCAGGTGCAGGCCGAGGAGCAACGCCAGGACCGTCATGATGATCAGCGGGATGAGGCCCGTCGACAGGTTCGCCGCCTTCACGAACCAGACGCCCAGCGCCACCGACGCCACGATGATGCCCAGGTTGAGCCAGTTGCGTCCCGGCAAGGTCAGCGGCTTGGACGGCATGTGCTCGGACAGCTTGCCCCACGCCACGACCGAGCCGGTGAAGGTGATCGCGCCGATGAACACGCCGAGAAACACCTCGACGAGGTGACCGCCCTCGTTGCTCTGCCTTTCGAAGAAGGAGTTGAAGCCCACCAGCACGGCGGCCAGGCCGACGAAGCTGTGCAACTGGGCGACCAGCTCGGGCATGCCCGTCATTTGGACGCGCAGGGCCTTCACGATGCCGATCACGGCGCCGATCGCCACGGCCGCGATCAGCATCGCGAACGTGATCCAGTCGGGCTTCCCGGCGACCAACTCGATGATCGTGGCGATCAAGGCGAGCGACATGCCGAGGACGCCGAACGCGTTGCCGCGCTTGGCCGTCTCGTGCTGGGCCAGGCCGGCGAGGGCCAGGATGAACAGCAGGCCCGAGACGATATAGGTGCTTTGCACCAACTGAGAGACAACCATGACCTACCCTTACCCTCTCCGGAACATGGACAGCATCCGGTTGGTCACGGTGAACCCGCCGAAGACGTTGATGGACGCGATCAGGGTGGCGATGAACGCGATGATGCGGAACGTCCACCCCAGGCCGTCCGAGGCGTGTGCCAGGCCCGGCAGCTGGAGCATCGCCCCGACGACGATGATGCCGGAGATCGCGTTCGTCTCGCTCATCAGCGGGGTGTGCAGGGCGTGGTTGACGTTCCACACGACGTAGTAGCCGACGACGCACGCCAGCACGAACACGCTCATCAGGCTCAGGAAGTTCGCCGGCGCGAAAGTGAGCAGCCCGATCAGCACGATCGCGGCGACCCCGATGATCGCGAACGACCGGCGCCAGTCGGCGGGCTTCTTCTCGGCCACGACCGCAGGCACCGCGGCGGCTGCCGGGGCCGGGGCCGGCGCCGCCGACACCTGCACGGGCGGCGGCGGGAACGTGATCTCGCCATCGCGGGTGATCGTCGACGTGCGGACGACTTCGTCGTCGAAGTCGACGACCAACTGGCCGTCGTTCTCCGGGGTCATCAGCTTCAGCAGGTTGACGAGGTTCGTGCCGTACAGCTGGCTCGACTGGCCGGGTAGGCGGCTCGCCAGATCGGTGTAGCCGATGATCGTCACGTCATTGTCGGTGATGTAGCTCGCGCCGGCCTTCGTCAGTTCGCAGTTGCCGCCGCCGGCCGCGGCGAGGTCGACGATCACCGAGCCGGGCGTCATGTTCGCCACCATCTCGGCCGTGATCAGGCGGGGGCTCGGCTTGCCGGGGATGGCCGCCGTCGACACGACGATGTCGGCCTTGGCGGTCTGCTCGGCGTACATCACCGCGGCGCGCTTGTTGAAGTCGTCCGAAGTCTCCTTCGCGTAGCCGTCGGAGGAGACGCCCTGGTCGGCTTCGCCGGCCGCGACGTTCACGAACGTGGCCCCCATCGACTCGACCTGCTCGGCCGTCTCGGGGCGCACATCCGTGGCCCGGACGACCGCGCCGAGGCTGTTCGCCGCGCCGATCGCGGCCAGGCCTGCCACACCGGTGCCGATGACGAAGACGTTCGCCGGGGGAACCTTGCCCGCGGCGGTGACCTGGCCGCCCATGAACCGGCCGAAGCTGTGAAGGGCCTCGATCACGGCGCGGTAGCCGGAGATGTTCGCCATGGAACTCAGGGCGTCCATCGACTGGGCGCGGCTGATTCGCGGCACCATGTCCATCGACAGGGCGGTCAGCTTGGCCGCCGCCAGCTTGTCCAGCACGTCCGGGTTCTGCCGGGGCGCGAAGAAACTGATGAGCGCCGCCCCGGGGCGCATCAGGGCCAATTGTTCGTCGGTGGGTTCGTTGACCGTCAAGACCAGATCGGCGCCCCACGCACTCCCGGCATCGACGATGCCGGCCCCCGCATCGGAATACGCGGCATCGAGGAAGTCGGCGCGGAGACCCGCGCCTTTCTCGACCGATACCTCGTACCCCATCTTGATCAGCTGCGGGACTGTTTTCGGCGTGGCAGCAACCCGGTTCTCGCCCTTGAGGGTCTCACGTGGGATGCCTATTCTCATGCGCCGGATACTACCAGAGGCGTCGCCGCCGACCAGGTTTCGCCGGCGGCGGCGGTCACGCGTGGGTGGGCGCGAGAGACGCGGTCAGCAGCGGCGATTCGCGCATGCGCAGCGTCACCGGGATCTGCAGCGCGGTGAGGACGACGAACATCAGCATCGGCCAGCGTACCGAGCCGGCGGCCGCCGACGTCCACTCGAAAAGGTAGATGAACAACGCCCCCGAGATCTGGCCCATGAGGAATAGCAGGCCGAACGACGTGCCCTCGCCGACCGGGTAGGCGGTTTCGGCGCTGTGCTGGAAGACGATCGGCGCGAGACCCATGATCGTCAGGCCGGCCAGGGCGGCGATCGCCGTGATCAGCAGCGGGCCCCGCGCATACGTCAACAGCAGATAGAACGCCGTCATCAACACCATGCCGACGGTCAAGAGCGGAATCCGCCGCCGGATTCGGTCGGACAGCAGGGGCAGCAGCACCGCGCCCACCACGCCGGCGACGATGAACACCGCACCCGCGGTGTCGGCCTGGCCGATGGACAGGCCGCGTGGGGTCAGGATCTGGTCGATCTCGGTAAGCAGGGTGTTGAACACCCCGAGCGACACGAACATGAGGACGAGCACCTGCACGTAGGCGGCGTTCGTGAACAGGCCCGCCATGGCCTTGAGGCTGATGTTCTCGACGGCGACGGACGGTCCGGGCGGCAGCGGGGGGCGCTCACGGGTGAACAGGACGGCGAGCAACGCGCCGACGACGGCGAACCCGGCGTAGAGGAACATCATCCGCCGGATGTCGCCCGGAGAGTGGACGAGGAGCGGCGAGAGCGCCATCGGTGCCATCATCCCGACGTACTGCACGAGGGTGAGCATGCCCGAGGCCACGGCGCGCTCGCGCAAGGGGAACCAGTTCGCCGGGATCTTCGTGAGCACGTTCAGCAGGAACGGCTGGCCGGCCGCGATGAGGAACTGGCAGACCAGCACCGCCGTGAAGTCGTTGCCGCCGGCCGCCCGCAACGCCCCGGCGACGGCTGTGAGCACGGCCCCCACGACCAGCGAATGACGGTAGCCGAAGCCGTCGATGAGCCACGACGCGGGGAACGTGAACAGGACGTACATCAGCATGTACGACATCGACAGCATCGAGATTCCGAGGCTGGAGGTGCCGAAATAGGCCTGCGCCTGCGTCGCGACCGGTGCGAACGACAACCAGAAGACTTGGGAGGCCATGATGATCGGCGCAGCCGCGGCCACGACGACCCAGCGGTACCCATACACGGCGGTTGCAGACATGCACACTCTTCTCGATGCTGGCCCTG
>JGI20166J26741_11843361_pt1 | contig 20530 bp, 19 predicted proteins | sample TergutCu122P5_FD_26741 | JGI IMG/M metagenome (IMG submission 26741)
CAGTCATGCAGACACAGAAAGAGCTGACCCCTGTGTGGAATCTTTCACGTTTGGCTCCAAAGTGCAGCAGCACAAAAGGGACCGGCCCTTTCGTGTCGCAGTGCAGCAGCACAAAAGACACCGGCCCTTTTGTGTCCGGCCCCAAAACCGTAACCTCCCGGGCGTGTCCATCCTGCTATACTGGGGCTTATGGCAAGGTTAGGCCGGAGGGAGAAAGGCGCCGATCTTATGGTTCGAAAAACACAACTGAACACTCCGTACGATCCGCTTGAGGGCGAAGCTCCGCTTATCATCGTGACGGGTATGTCGGGAGCAGGCCGCTCGCAGGCGCTCTCCGCGCTGGAGGACTTCGGTTACTTCGCGATTGACAACCTGCCGCCGCAGTTCCTCGCGCAGATCGCCGAGCTGACGCAGCTGCCGGACTCCGACTTCTCGCATGTGGCCGTGGCCTGCGACGTGCGCGGAGGCGAGCTCTTCACGCAGCTGCTCGACATTCTTGACGCCGATCTGCTGCCGGTCGAACATAAGTTACTGTTCCTTGACGCTGACGACGCCACGCTTGTCAACCGCTTCAAGGAGTCGCGCCGGCCGCACACCCTGCAGGGCGAGGGCGTTAACCTTGCGAAGGCCATCGAGATCGAGCGCGAGGTCCTCGATCCGATCCGCTCCTTTGCCGACACGATCATCGACACGAGCAGCCTGCGCGCCTCCGAACTGCGCGCGCGCATCCAGCATGACTTCCTGCCCGGCACCGTCGACAGCTCGCTGCACATCCTGGTGAGCAGCTTCGGCTTCAAGTACGGCATCCCGACTGACGCCGACATCGTCTTCGACGTGCGTTTTCTACCCAATCCCTTCTACGACAAGGATCTGCGGCCGCTCTCCGGTCTGGACAAGCCGGTCGCCGATTTCGTGCTGGGGCGCAAGGAGACCAAGGATTTCCTGAAGCGCTGGCGCCCTCTGCTGGAAGATGTGATCCCGCGCTATGTGGCGGAGGGCAAGTTGAATCTGGGCATTGCTCTGGGTTGTACGGGTGGGCGGCACCGCAGCGTGGCGCTGGCTGAGGAGACTGCGCGTCTTCTTGAGAAGGCGGGTTACCGGATCAGCATCATGCATCGGGATCGCGAGCGCGAAGGTCGGGAGGCGGTGGTCAGGCATGCGTCGTAGGCCGAACGCTCCAGCCCCCGCGACGGCGGCCCGCAGGGCTCCGGAGAAGGTCGTGGCGATCGGCGGCGGCACGGGTCTGCCGCTCATGCTGCGCAGTCTGCGCGCGCTGGGATATAGACCTTCTGCTATCGTGACGATGGCCGACGACGGCGGCTCCTCGGGGCGGCTGCGCCGCGAGCTGGGCATCGTGCCGCCCGGCGACGTGCGCAACTGCCTGGCTGCGCTCGCCGCGCCTCAGCACGATCTGCTGGCCCGTCTGCTGGGCTATCGCTTCGAAGAAGGCGAGGGGATCACCGGACATGCGGTGGGAAATCTCATCCTGGCGGCACTGACGGACATGGACAATAGCTTCGAAGAGGCTGTGAAGTACCTGGAAGGCGTGTTGGAAGTGCAGGGACGGGTGCTGCCCTCGACCTTCGACGACGTGGTGCTGAGCGGCTTTGACCGCGAGGGCACGCTGATCACTGGCCAGGAGTCGCTCGCGAAAAACCCGGTGGCGATCGCCGATGTCGATCTGGAGCTGGCGCATCCCGAGGATCAGCGCAGTCGGCGCAAAGTCCCGGCGCCTGAGGCTAACCCCGAGGCTGTTCAGGCTCTCGCCGAGGCCGATCTCATCCTGATCTGTCCCGGCTCGCTTTACACGAGTATCATCCCGAACTTTCTGGTTCCTGAGATCCGGCGCACGCTCTGCCTGAGCGAGGCGCCGGTCATCTATTTCTGCAACGTCGCGAACATGCGCGGCGAGACCAGCGGCTACACGCCGCTCGACTACGTCGACGCACTGGTCGGACACGGTCTGCGCGGCTGTCTGGACGCGATCGTGCTGCCCCTGTGCGAGGGAGTGCTTGACACCGACGTCCCGGTTATCAACGCGACGACGGAGACCATCGAAGCGCTGCGCGCCCAGGGCCTTGAGGTGTTCTGCGAGCCGCTGGTCAGCGCTGCGAATGCGTTTCGCCATGATCAGGAGGCGACGACGCGGGCACTCGAGGCGGTGATCCGGCGTGTCTTTTACGGCTGAGGTCCGCGACGAACTCTCGCGCGTCGAACCCAAGCGCGAATGCTGCGCCCGCGCCGCGCTCTCCGCGCTTATCCGCTTCGACGGCGCGCTGACGATGTCGGCGGGCAACACCTGGCGCCTGGAGCTCGTGACCGAGTCGGCGCCGGTGGCACGCACGATCATCGGCCTGGCGCACAGCGTCGGCGGCCTGAAGACCGAGCTGACGAGCCGCCGCAGCGTGCTGCACAAGACCTACAGCTACCTCATCACGATCCCCAGCCAGGCGCGTCTGGAACCGACTCTGCGCACGATCGGCCTGAGCGAGCGCGCCTACCTGGGAGGCGGCGTCGACGAGGCGCTGGTGCGCCGTGACTGCTGCGCGATCGCCTACCTGCGCGGGGCTTTCCTGGGCGCCGGCTTCGTGAGCGACCCGCGCGCCGACGCACACTTCGAGATCACCTGCCAGAGCGAGAGGTTAGCCTGCGACCTGGTCGCTCTGATGCGCCGCTTCAACCTGGAGCCCAAAAGCCTGGAGCGTCGCGGCGCCTGGACCGTCTACCTGAAGGGCGCCGAGCCGATTCTGAACTTTCTGGCGCTCGTCGGCGCGCACAAGGCGCTGCTGAAGACCGAAAATGTGCGCGTGGTCAAGTCCATGCGCAACGACGTGAACCGTCGCGTCAACGCCGAAATTGCCAACCAGACCAAGGCGAGCCAGGCCGCGCTGGCACAGCTTGACACGATCCAGCGCCTGGCCGCCGCCGGCGTACTGCAGAGCCTGCCCGAAGGCCTGCGCGAGTTCGCCGAGCTGCGCCGTGCCAACCCCGACCTCAGCCTGCGCGAGCTGGGCGCCGCCGCCACGCCCCCGCTCTCGAAGAGCGCGGTCAACCATCGCATGCGTCGCCTGGAGGAAGCAGTGCGCGAGCTGTGAAAAGAGCGTCTGGCAGGGGCTTGCTAGTGCTATACTGACAGGGTAAAGACGCGCTTTGCGCGCAGTTTTGGCGGCGTCCTGTCGCCCCTATTGTTGGAGGACTGAACGGTGACTATTAAGCTGGGAATCAATGGGTTCGGACGTATCGGGCGCAACGTGTTTCGGGTCGCTTTTGGAGATCCTGAGATTGAGGTGGTGGCGGTCAACGACCTGACTGATGCCAGGACGCTGGCGCACCTGCTGAAGTACGATTCCGTCCACGGGAAATTCGGACCTGCGGTTGAAGTGGCCGAAGAGGGTATCGTCGTTGACGGCAAGCTGATCAAGGTGCTTGCGCAGCGCGATCCGGCCGATCTGCCCTGGGGCGCGCTTGACGTCGAGCTGGTCGTCGAGTCGACGGGCTTCTTCACGGACGCGACCAAGGCTCACGCGCATATCGATGCGGGAGCCGCGCGCGTTATCATCTCTGCGCCGGCGAAAAACGAGGACCTCACCGTTGTTATGGGCGTCAATGACGGCGACTACGATTCGGACAAACACTTCGTGGTCAGCAACGCGTCCTGCACGACCAACTGCCTCGCGCCCTTTGCCAAGGTGCTGCGCGACAGCTTCGGGCTGAAGCAGGGCTTCATGAACACGATTCACAGCTATACCAACGATCAGATCATCCTCGACTCGCCGCACTCAGACCTGCGGCGCGCCCGCGCAGCCGCGCTCTCGATCATTCCGACGTCGACCGGCGCCGCGAAGGCCATCGGGCTCGTGCTACCGGACATGAAGGGCAAGCTTGACGGTATGTCGATGCGCGTGCCGACGCCGGACGGATCGGTGGTCGACCTCGTGGCTGAGCTTGAGACGGCGGTGACCAAAGAGGAGATCAACGCGGCGATGAAGGCTGCGGCCGAAGGTCCGATGAAGGGCATTCTTGAGTACTGCAGCGATCCGATCGTTTCAGTTGATGTGGTGGACAACCCCGCGTCGTCAATTTTTGACTCGCTCCAGACGATGGTCATGGGCGGCGGATCCGGCACTTTCGTGAAGTGCGTGAGCTGGTATGACAATGAGTGGGGTTACAGCAACCGGGTCGTTGACCTTGCCAAGCTGATGGGCAAATAAATCATGGAAATGTACGCAGGAAGGGGCAGATCTGCCCCTTCCTGTCAGTTGATCGGATGTTGGGCGACTGACAGATAAGGATCTGAGATGCTTACAAAAAAAGGCGTATCCGATTTTGAAGTAGCGGGCAAACGGGTGCTGGTGCGGGTTGATTTCAACGTACCGATTACCGACGGCGTCGTCACCGACGACGCGCGCATCCGCGCGGCGCTGCCGACGCTGAACTACCTGCTTGAACAGAACGCGAAGATCGTCCTGCTCTCGCATCTGGGACGGCCTGCGGACGCGCCAGACCCCGCCTTTTCGTTGGCGCCGGTCGCGCCGGTACTGGCCAGCCTGCTGGGACGTCCGGTGCAGTTTGTTCCCGATACGGTGGGCGATCAGGCCCGCCGCGCGGTGGCCGCGCTGGGACCTGGCGAGGTGCTCCTGTTGGAAAACGTGCGTTTCTCCCCCGAGGAGAAAGCGAACGACTCTGACTTCGCGCGTAAGCTTGCGGGTTTTGGCGAGGTCTTCATCAACGACGCCTTTGGGACGGCGCATCGCGCCCACGCCTCGACGGCGGGCGTCGCGCAGTACCTCCCGGCCGGCGCCGGGCTGCTTATGGCTTCGGAGCTTGATACCCTGGGCGCGCTGTTCAAAGACCCCGCGCATCCCTTCGTCGCCGTGCTCGGCGGCTCGAAAGTCTCTGACAAGCTGGGTGTGATCCGCAAACTTATCGAGACGGTCGATACCCTGCTCATCGGCGGCGGCATGGCCTTTACCTTCGAGGCGGCGCGCGGCAACGCCACCGGCGCCTCGCTGCTTGAGCCCGACTGGATCGAGCCCTGTCGTGAGCTGATGCAGCGTGCCGACGACAAGGGCTGTCTGCTCCTGCTGCCGACTGACTACGTCGTTGCGGACGCCTTCGCGGCCGACGCGCACACGCAGGTGGTGGCCGCAGACGCCATCCCGGACGCGTGGCTGGGTCTTGATATCGGACCTGCGACGACCGAAGGCTATCGGGTGGTGCTTACCGGGGCGAAAACCGTGTTCTGGAACGGGCCGATGGGCGTCTTCGAGATGCCCGCGTTTGCCGCCGGAACGCGCGGCGTGGCCGAGGCGATCTGTGAATCGGAGGCGACTTCGGTCATCGGCGGGGGAGACTCCGCCGCCGCGCTGAAGGCCTTCGGCTTGACCGGAGGCGTGAGCTTCATCTCGACGGGCGGAGGAGCATCGATGAAGCTTCTGGAAGGCGCCGAGCTTCCGGGCGTGGTCGCGCTCGATAACAAGGAAGGATAAGCCATGCGTAAAAAGATGGTGGCCGGCAACTGGAAGATGTATAAGACCGCGGGCGAGGCGGCGATTTTGGTGCAGAACCTTGAAGACGTCGCGCTTGAGTGCGCCGGCGACGCCGAAACCGTCGTGGCGCCGCCCTTCACAGCGCTGCACAGCGTCTCGACGGTGCTTCAGCTTGACAAAACTCCGATCAAACTGGCTGCTCAGGACATGTTCTGGGAAGAAGAGGGCGCCTACACCGGCGAGATCGCTCCCCGCATGCTGAGCGACCTCGGCGTGAACTACGTCATCGTCGGCCACAGCGAGCGGCGCGAGTACTTCGGCGAGACCGACGAGATCGTCAACCGCAAGGCGCGGGCGGTCTTCGCGCACGGCATGACGCCGATTCTCTGCTGCGGCGAGACGCTCGAGACCCGCGAGGCGGGGCAGACCAAGGACTTCATCGCGACCCAGATCAAAAACGGTCTTGAAGGGATCGACACGATGGATGCTCTGAACCTCGTCATCGCCTACGAGCCGATCTGGGCGATCGGTACGGGTAAGACCGCGACGCCGGAGATGGCAGAAGAGGTCTGCGCGCACATCCGCGCGCTCGTGGCTGAAGTCTTTGACGATGTAGTGGCGCCGCGGGTACGGATCCTCTACGGCGGCTCGGTCAAGCCGGAAAACGCCGCGCAGTTCTTCGCCCAGGAAGATATCGACGGGGCGCTGGTCGGTGGCGCCGCGTTGACGGCGGAGGCCTTCGGGCCGATCATCAAGGCGGCGGCACGCTGATGACGTCTGCGACGCGTCCGGTCTGTCTCATCATTATGGACGGTCTGGCCTATGGGGTTGCGACCGCCGATGAGCCGCACAACGCAGTCGTCCAGGCGAGCACGCCAGTCCTCGACGAACTCTGGCACAGCTATCCGCACACTTTTCTTGAGGCCTCAGGCCCGGCGGTCGGTCTGCCTGAGGGACAGATGGGCAACTCCGAAGTCGGCCACCTGAACATGGGCGCCGGCCGCGTCGTCTACCAGGAACTGACGCGCATCGACCGCGCGATCGAAGACGGGAGCTTTTTCAGCAACGACGTACTGCGCGCCGCCTGTGCGCACGCACGTAAGCATACCGGCCGCCTGCACCTGATGGGACTCGTCTCAGACGGCGGCGTGCACAGCAGCTTGCAACACCTCTATGCGCTGCTGCGCCTGGCAAAGCAGGAACAGGTCCCCGAAGTAGCAATCCACTGTTTCCTCGACGGTCGCGACACCCCCCCCGACAGCGCTGCTGTGTATCTGGCTCAGCTGGAAGCAGCGATCGCTCGCATCGGTACAGGGCGCATCGCCAGCATCACTGGCCGCTACTACGCCATGGACCGCGATCGCCGCTGGGACCGCGTGAAGCGTGCCTACAACCTGCTGACCCAGGGGGAGGCCACAGATAGGGTTGGAGAAACGGTGTCGGAACCCGGCTTCGGGGGCTTCGGAGCTGCGTCTGAGGCCATCGCCGCTTCCTACGCCGCCGGTCTCACCGACGAGTTTGTAGAACCCACGCTCATTGGCGACCCTCAGCTGATTCGCGACGACGACGTTGTCATCTTCTTCAACTTCCGCCCCGACCGTGCCCGCGAACTCTCCTACGCCTTCACGCAATCGGACTTTGACGGCTTTGAGCGCGCCGTCTGGCCGCGCGCTCATTTCGTCTGCCTCTGTGCCTACGATCCACAGATACCTGCTCCGGTAGCCTTTCCCAAGGAGTATCCCGCTGACGTGTTAGCCGACGTCATCGCGGCGGCAGGCCTGCGTCAGTTTCACACGGCGGAGACTGAGAAGTACGCGCATGTCACCTTCTTCTTCAACGGCGGCGCCGAAGCGCCGAAGCCGGGCGAGGAGCGTCTTCTGGTCCCCAGCCCGAAGGTTGCGACTTACGATCTGCAGCCGGAGATGAGCGCCTCTGAGGTCACCGACGGTCTGGTAGCGGCGATTGAGCGAGGCGCCGCCGACTTCTATGTGGCGAACTTCGCCAACGGCGACATGGTGGGCCACACCGGCGATCTACCCGCGACGGTCCGTGCGGTTGAGACGGTTGATACGCAGGTTGGGCGCATTGTCGAGGCCATGCGCGCGACTGGCGGTCTGACACTGATTACCGCCGACCACGGTAACGCGGAGGACATGGGAGCCTCAGGCGCACCGCACACCGCGCATACTACCAACGAGGTGCCGCTTATTGTTGTCGGTACGGACGCGACGACCTGCACGCCGGGAAAGCTCTGCGACATCGCCGCAACAATCGCGACAGCGCTGGGTCTTCAGGCCCCGGCTTCCTGGACGGGGGTCGATCTTCTTGCATAAATTCTGGACGGTTATGACGACTTGGTATAAAATAGGGAGACTTACCAGTTATTCTCAGAGCAGGTCTCTGAGGAGGTTATACGTTCAAACGTAAAGAATAAAGGAGCATTCGTGAGAAATTTGTTTATCGCCCTCATCGTGGTGTGGGCCATCAGTGCGGTTGGCATCATCGTCTGCGTGCTGCTGCACTCGGGCAAGGATGCGGGCCTGTCTGACTACTTCAGCAATAATGTTTCGACATCGGTCGGCACCGGCATCATCGAGAAGAACCTGGACCGGCTCACCGTCGCCTTTTCGGCCATCTTCGCGATCGTCCTGCTGGCGATCATGGTGATTCTGCCGACCCTGAAAATCAAGTAATAACTGGCAGGAGGCCAGTTAGACGAGTTCGGCTCACGGGCTGAAGAAAGGAGTGCCTGTATGCATAAGGGAAACAAGTTGCTGGTCCTCGGACTTGCCCTTGTACTCGTTATGGCCTTAGCGCTCACTGGTTGTGGCGGTTCTCCCACGACAACCAACGGGGGCTCAGCTTCACTGAAGGACACCATCACTTTTGCGCAGGGTGCGGATCCGCGCGGACTGGATCCTGCTCTCGTCGATGATGGCGAATCCTCAAAAGTTATCGTCAACGTTTATGAAGGACTTCTGAAGTACGCGGATGACTCGACTCAGGTCGAGCCCTGTCTGGCAGAATCTTTGCCGGAGGTTAGCGCCGACGGTCTTTCCTATACCTTCCATCTGCGCAAGGGCGTCAAATTCCAGGACGGGACCGACTTCAACGCTGACGCGGTCAAGTTCAACATCGATCGTCAGATCCCGCCGAAAGTAACGGCCGACATGCCCTACGGACCTTTTGTCTGGGGTTCTGTCAAGGACGTTGTGGTCAAGGATGAGAGCACAGTTGTCGTCAACCTGAAGGAGAAGAATTCGGCCTTCCTTGCTAACTGCGCGATGAGCCTGGGCGCCCCGATGGTCAGCCCGACGGCCTGCCAGAAGGACAACAACAACATGAATGAGGATCCGGTTGGTACCGGCCCCTATAAGTTTGTCAGCTGGGCCAAGGGCGACAATGTCACGCTGGTTCGCAATGAGGACTACTGGGGAACCAAGGCCAAGACCAAGAACCTTGTCTTCAAGGTTATCCCTGAGAATGCCACGCGCGTTCTGGCCCTCACGAACGGCGACGTCGATATGATCGACGGCATCGATGCGACGGCTGTTGACCAGGTCAAGAGCGCGGGCGACGTGATGAACACGGCTGAGGGTATGAACATCAACTACATGGCCTTCAACGTTGCGTCGCCGATCTTCAAAGATCCGGCAGCGCGCAAGGCGATCGCTCAGGCGATCAACCGCGACGAGCTGGTTAAGAATCTTTACCAGGGTTATGCGACTCCGGCGTCGACCATCCTGCCGACCTTTGTCCCCGGTTTCAGCAAGGACGTACAGCAGACCGCTTATGACGAGGCTGCCGCGAAGGCCACGCTCGCTTCTCTGGGTATCAAGCAGGTCCACATGATCACCTACAGCAATCCGCGTCCCTACAATCCGGCGACGGGTTCAAAGTTGACGCAGGCCATCCAGGGCTACCTACAGAAGGTAGGCGTCAGCTGCAAGGTCGATACCTATGACTGGACCACCTACAAGCAGAAGGCCACCGCGGGCGATTATGACATCTGCTTCTACGGCTGGACCGGCGACAACGGGGATCCGGACAACTTCCTGAACCTGCTTGCCACCAACGACTGGTCGCAGAACGTGTCACGTTGGCAGGATCCGACCTACATTAAAGGTATCGCCGACGCGCTCGCGATGCCCAACGGCGATTCTCGTAACGCCGCCTATGCCGCGCTCGAGAAGCAGGCCGCTGAGGCCAACATCTGGTATCCGATCTGTCATACCAAGCTGATGTACGCGACATCTCCGGGCGTCAAGGACGTCATCTACCACATGACCGGCAATACCTTCTTTGCCAACTGCACCGTAGAGGCAAAGAAATAAGGGATCTACGAGGCTAGTTGAAAGACTGAAAGTATGTGCGGTCGGGGTTACAGGTTTTCCTGCAAAACTCCGGCCGCACCGCTTTTATTCTGAAAACATCACGCTCCTATGCTGAAGTTCATCATCAAAAGGATACTCATGGTCATCCCCGTTCTTATCGGGGTTTCGATCATCGTATTCTGCCTGCTTAGGGTGTTTGCGCCCGACCCGGCTCCGATCGTGTTAGGCCAGCATGCGACGCAGGCGTCCATGCAGAAGTGGCGCGACGCCAACGGTCTTAACAAGCCGGTCACGACACAGTACCTTGAATACGTACAAGGGATATTCAAAGGCGACCTGGGAAAGTCCTATTACACACAGACCAAGGTTACCGACGAGATCAAGGCACGGTTTCCGGCAACGATCGAACTCGCGATCACAGCGATTATTTTCGCGACGATTTTCGGGATCATATTGGGGGTGATCGCGGCGGTCAAGAAGAACTCCATCCTCGATGCCGTGTCGACCCTGATAGCGCTTGTCGGTGTCTCCATCCCGATCTTTTGGTTGGGTATTCTTCTGATGATGATCTTTTGCGGACCTGGCAAGCATTTCATTTCGTTTCCGGCAGGAGGCCGCATCACCCCCCTGATGAGTCCTGCGCAGATTACGGGTCTGTACACGCTTGACGCCTTGCTTACGGGCAACTGGGCTTCATTACAAGACGCCGTCCGGCATCTGGTGCTGCCGGCCTTTACGCTGGGTATGTACAGCATGGCCATCATCACGCGCATCACGCGCTCGACCATGCTTGACTCGCTGAACCAGGACTATGTTCGTACGGCGCGCGCGAAGGGCATCCGTGAGATCAAGGTTGTCATGAAACACGCGCTGCGCAATTCGATGATCCCGGTCACGACGGTCATCGGTCTGCAGTTCGGAGGACTTCTCGGCGGCGCCTTGCTCACCGAGTCGGTCTTTTCCTGGCCGGGTATCGGCAAGTTCATGGTGGGCTGTATCCTGAACTCCGACTTTCCGATCGTCCAAGGTATCGTATTGCTGGTGGCGGTCATTTTTGTTCTGGTCAACCTGGCGGCCGATATCGGCTACGCCTTCTTAGATCCGCGCATCCGCTACACCTCGAAGAAGGAGGGGTAGCCGGTGTTTAAAAGCCGCAAAAACGCGATCGACGAGCTGCTGGACGTCACTCAGCCAGGGCGCCGGCCAGCGGCAGAAACGCCTGCTGAGTCCCTTGGACCGAAGGCGGCGCCCGCGGCGCAGATGGTTGCCAATGTGGTAGGCGACGAGACGCTCGCCGAGAAACCTGAGAACCAGTGGATCGAGATGTGGCGCAGCCTGCTCGCCAACAAGGCGGCGACGATCAGCCTGTTCTTCATCCTGCTGCTGGTGCTTGTCGCGGTCTTTGTGCCGATGCTCATACCCAAGACGCAGACGACGGAGCCAGTTAACCGCAGGATCATGCTCTACAATCCTACTGTGACCAACATGAGCGCGGTGCGTCAGAAACCGAGCGCTCAGCACTGGTTTGGCACCGACGACCTGGGAATGGACATCTTCAGTCGCATCATCGCCGGCGCGCGCGTTTCCTTGTCAGTCGGCGTCATCGCTGTTGCCATCGCGCTGACGCTGGGGGTGATCGTCGGGGCGGTCGCCGGCTATACAGGCGGCTGGCTTGATACCATACTTATGCGCGTCATGGACATGATGCTGTCCCTGCCTTCGATTCTGCTTGCGATCACTTTGATGGCGGTACTCGGAAAGGGTATCGACAAGGCGGTCATCGCGATCAGTCTGGTCTATGTGCCGGAATATGCGCGCATCGTGCGCTCGACGATACTTTCCATCAAAGAAAACGACTACGTCGCGGCGGCCAGGCTGACCGGCGACTCGCGGACGCGGATCATCTTTCGCCACATCCTGCCCAACACGCTCTCGGTCATCATCGTGCGCGCCACACTGGGTATTTCCGCGGCGATCCTTGATACGGCCGCTCTCGGCTTTTTGGGCATGGGCGTGCAGCCGCCTCAGGCGGAGTGGGGCGCTATGCTTGGCTGGGCGCGCGGCTACATCTTCCAGTGCCCCTGGATGCTCATATTTCCTGGTCTGTCGATCACATTGGCGGTGCTCGCGTTCAACCTGCTGGGTGACGGTCTGCGCGACGCGCTTGATCCCAAAGCACGCGTGAAGTAGGGGAGGCGCCTGATGACTGATCCAAGCTATGAACGCAAGCAGCCCGGCCGGCGCCTGCTTGAAGTGCGCGAGTTGGCAACCGACTTCATCATGAAGCGTGGCACCGTCCACGCGGTCGACGACGTCAGCTTTACGCTTGAAGCGGGCGGGATCCTTGCGATCGTGGGCGAGAGCGGCTCGGGCAAGAGCGTTGCCTCGCTGTCGATCATGCGCCTGCTGCAGCATCCGGGCAAAGTGGTAAACGGCGAGATCCTCTACAAGGGCGCCGACATTCTGAAGTACAGCAAAGCGAAGATGCGCTCGATCCGCGGCAACGACATCTCGATGATTTTCCAGGAGCCGATGACGAGTCTCAATCCCGTGTTTACGATCGAGGACCAGCTCTGTGAGTCAATCCGTCTGCATATGAATCTCGACAAAAAGGCTGCGCGCGCCCGCGCGATCGAGATGCTGCATCTGGTGGGCATCCCCTCGCCGGAGAAGCGCATGAAGGACTATCCGCACCAGATGTCGGGCGGCATGCGTCAGCGCGTCATGATCGCCATGGCGCTGGCCTGTGACCCCGAACTGCTGATCGCCGACGAGCCCACCACGGCTCTCGACGTGACCATCCAGGCGCAGATCCTTGACTTGATCAAGAGCCTGCGTGACCAGATCGGCATGGCGGTGTTACTCATCACGCACGACCTGGGTGTGGTCGCCGAGCTTGCCGACGAAGTCGTCGTCATGTACTGCGGCCAGATCGTCGAACAGGCAAGCGCCCGTGAGCTCTTCGAGGAGGGGCCGAAGCATCCCTACTCCTTTGGGCTGCTGAAGTCGATTCCGACGCTTGATAACGAGGAGTCAGGACCGCTCTACATGATCCCCGGCATGGTTCCCAACCCGCTGAACCTGCCAAAGGGCTGCAAGTTCGCGCCCCGCTGTCGCTGCGCCAGCGAGCGCTGCCACCGCGAGGAACCGCCCCGCTACGAAGTAGGCAGCCGTCAGCTACGCTGCTTCATCTACGACCCCGAAAACCCCCTGGACGCGGAGCTGGGAACGTGAGCGACGTGCTGCTTGATATCAGGGGACTGCGCAAGTACTTCACGGTCGACACGAACTTCTTCGGGAAGACGACCTCGGTGCTGAAGGCTGTCGACGGCGTGTCCCTGCAGATCCGCGAAGGCGAGGCCCTGGGTCTGGTCGGCGAGTCCGGCTGCGGCAAGACCACGGTCGGTAAAATGATCGTCGGCTTGTATCGCCCCACCGAAGGCGAGATCATCTACCAGGGCAAGGAAATCTCGAAGCTCTCGGAGCGGGAGCGGCGCCGCATGAGCCGCGAGCTGCAATTGATCTTTCAGGATCCTTACTCCTCGCTGAACCCGCGTATGACGGTCGGTCAGATCATCGGGGAGCCGATACGGATCAATAAACTCAGGCCAAAAGGTGAGATCGACGATCGCGTGGGCTACCTGCTCAACGCCGTCGGACTGTCGGCCAATTACCGCAACCGCTTCCCGCACGAATTCAGCGGCGGCCAGCGCCAGCGCATCGGCATCGCCCGGGCGCTTGCCATGGAGCCCAAGCTCATCGTCTGCGACGAGCCGGTCAGTGCGCTTGACGTGTCGATCCAGGCCCAGGTACTGAACCTCCTCGACGACCTCAAGGAGGAGTTCGGCCTGACCTACCTGTTCATCGCGCACGGACTGGGCGTCGTCAAACACATCAGCGACCGCGTCGGCGTCATGTACCTCGGCCGCCTCGTCGAGCTGGCCCCTAAACACGAACTCTACCGCAACCCTCTGCATCCCTACACCAGGGCGCTGCTCTCCGCCATTCCCGTAACGAAAGCGAGCGAGCGCAGAGAGCGCATCCTGCTCGAAGGCGACGTCGTCAGCCCCATTGACCCCAGGCCCGGCTGTCGCTTCTTCTCACGCTGCTACGCCCGCGCGGACTGCGCGACCTGCGACCAGTGCGACCAGCACTCCCCAGCGCTTGTTGAGGTCGAGCCGGAGCACTTCGTAGCGTGCTACCAGTACAGCAGCGCGCAAGCCACCGCAGCCATCTGAGAACATGCTGCGGATCTGCCCGCTCTTCTGAATCATCTATAATAAAGCCCTGATAAAAATGAAGTGCTGACACTGAGGTTGAGCGGTGATGAGACTGATGAATTCTGACAGGTTGGGGACGGGGGTGCGGACAGGTAACCGTGCTACAGAAAAGAATTGGACAGGCAGACGCTGTTGGAAAACTCTTGCTTGCCAAACTCTTGCTCGCTGCGCTATAGTTAGCTAAACCGTTGAGACGGGAGTAACGGCAGTTACGCGCCGACAGAGAGCTTGGGGTAGCTGGAAACCGGGCGGGAAATGCGGGTTGTCAAATGGTCCGTTGAGGGCGTGGTCAAAGGCTTTATGCTGAGTATTCCATGACGTGAGGGCATACGTAAGTTGCCGGGAGCATGCCAGTGCTTCGACAAGAGCGCGAGAGATCGCGAACCAGGGTGGCACCGCGGATATGGATTCGTCCCTGACAAGGCAAAAGGCCTCGTCAGGGATTTTTTATCACTGAGGGGCGTGGCGTGAGGAGGTAACGGATGCAAAAAGGAAGGTTCGGACAGTACGGGGGTCAGTATATCCCTGAGACGCTTATGGGCGCCGTGCTTGAGCTGGAGGAGGCCTACGAGCACTGGCGCGGCGATCCTGAGTTCACAGGAGAGCTGGATCGGCTGCTCACCTCCTATGCGGGGCGGCCTTCGCTACTCTCCTTTGCGGCGAAGATGACGGCGAACTTAAGCGGGGCGAAGATCTATCTGAAGCGCGAGGACATGAACCATACCGGCTCGCACAAGATCAACAACGTACTGGGGCAGGCCCTGCTCGCCAAGAAGATGGGTAAGACCCGCTTGATAGCCGAGACAGGCGCGGGGCAGCATGGCGTGGCGACCGCGACCGCTGCGGCGCTGCTTGACATGGACTGCGAGGTCTTCATGGGGGCAGAAGACATGGAGCGCCAGGCGCTCAACGTCTACCGCATGGAGCTTCTGGGTTCGAAGGTCACGAAGGTGGTCTCGGGCACCGGTACGCTGAAAGACGCGGTTAACGCGACGATGCGCGAGTGGGCCGGGCGTATGGCGGACACGCATTACTGCCTGGGCTCGGTCATGGGGCCGCATCCCTTCCCGACGCTCGTACGCGATTTTCAGTCCGTGATCGGGCGCGAGATCCGCGAGCAGTTTGAGGTTGCCGAGGGGCGGCTGCCTGACGCGGTCATCGCCTGTGTGGGCGGGGGGAGCAATGCGATCGGGTCGTTTTACGAGTTTATCGATGAGGCTGGGGTCGAGTTGATCGGCTGTGAAGCCGCCGGTGAGGGCGTCGATACCAATCGCCACGCCGCGACTTTGGCTAAAGGGTCAGTCGGCGTGCTGCATGGTATGAAGTCCTATTTCTGTCAGGATGAATTCGGGCAGATCATGCCCGTGTACTCGATCTCTGCGGGGCTGGACTATCCGGGCATCGGGCCGGAGCACGCCAAACTCTTCGACGCAGGCCGGGCGCGCTACGTGCCGGTTACCGACGACGAGGCGATAGCCGCCTTCGAGTATCTGGCGCGCACCGAAGGGATCATTCCCGCAATCGAAAGCGCCCACGCGCTGGCTTACGCGATGCGCTACGCGCCGCAACTCGGTAGTGATAAAGCAATCGTCGTGACCCTGTCAGGGCGCGGCGACAAGGACGTGGCGGCGATAGCTCGCTACAAGGGGGTGGCACTCCATGAGTAAGATAACCCAGGCGTTTTCTGAAGGCCCGGCATTCATACCTTTCATCACCGGCGGTGATCCCGACCTTGAGACGACTGAGAAACTGCTGCATGCGCTCTCTGAGGCGGGCGCGGACTTAATTGAGATCGGCATCCCGTTTTCCGACCCAATCGCGGAAGGTCCCGTCATTGAGGCGGCCGATGTGCGCGCGCTTAACGCGGGCTGCACGGTTGATTTACTCTTTGATCTGGTAGCGCGCGCGCGGTCTGCGCTGCGCGTACCCCTGCTGTTCATGACCTACTACAATCCGATCTTCGTCTACGGTGCGGATCGGTTCTGCGCGCGTTGCGCGCAGTGCGGTATCGACGGCCTGATCGTGCCGGATCTGCCCTTTGAGGAGCGCGACGAGCTCCTGGGTACCTGCAAGGCTCACGGCCTGGAGCTGATCTCGATGATCGCGCCGACCTCGGCAGACGAGCGCCTGGAGGCGATTGCGCGGGGCTCAAGCGGATTTCTCTACTGTGTGTCCTCGCTCGGTGTGACGGGCGAGCGGTGCGAGCTGGGCGACGCCGCCCGGGGCATGATCGAGAAGGTCCGCCAGGTAAGCGACATCCCCTGCGCGGTCGGCTTCGGGGTCTCAACCCCCGAGCAGGCGCGCGAGATCGCAACCTTCGCTGACGGTGTGATCGTCGGCAGTGCCTTCGTGCGCCTCATCGCGCAGCAGGGACAGACCTGCACGGAAAGCGTCGCGCGCTTTGCGCGGGAATTGAAACAGGCCGTCTCAGGCCGCTGACTATAAGGAGAACTTCTCATGTATAAAGAGATACTGGCAAAGATAACCACTCAGCAGGAATTGACCGAAGACGAGATTTCCGAGCTGATCGCCGCCATCAAAGAGGGCACGGTCAGCGATGTGCAGATCGCCGGCTTCCAGGTAGCGCTTCTTATGAAGGGCGCCTCGCTTCAGGAGATCGCCTACATCGCAAAGGCCATGCGCGACAACTGCGTGCCGCTGCGCCCCAAAGTCGCCGCCGAGACGATGGACACCTGCGGCACGGGCGGCGGGCTTTCGACCTTCAACATTTCGACCGGCACGGCGCTGGTAGCCGCCGCAGCCGGTATCCCGATCGCCAAACACGGCAGCCGCTCCATCGCGAGCCTCTCCGGCAGCGCCGACGTGCTGGAGGCCCTCGGCGTCAAGATCGATCTGGAGCCTGCTCAGGTGGAGCAGATGATCGAAGAGATCGGCATCGCGTTTCTCTACGCGCCGCTCTTTCATCCCGTCATGGGCAAGGTGCTTCCGCCGGAACAGGATCTCGGCATCAAGACGATCTTCTACTCCATCATCGGCCCGCTGATCAATCCGGCCTTCGCCCCGCGCCACCTGCTCGGCGTCTACAAGCTTGATCTGCTCGACACGGTCACCTATGTGGCGCGCAAACTCGGTTACACCAACGCGATGTTTGTCCACGGCCTTGACGGGCTTGACGAGATCTCGCTTTTGGGCAAGACGCGCATCAATCACCTGAAGGACGGGGAAGTTACGACCTTTGAGATCGTGCCGGAAGACTTCGGTCTTAAGCGTTGCAGTCTGGAAGACATCAAGACGGGCACGCCCGAGGTTAACGCGACCACGATCGAGGGAGTGCTCTCAGGCAAGATCACCGGGCCGCACTACGACGCCATCGTGCTCAATGCGGCCGGCGCGCTGATCATTGGCGAGAAAGCGGCTGATTTCCCAGAGGGCATCGAGCTGGCCCGCGAGTTGATCGCAAACGGCCGGGCGGCCGCCAAGCTCAGGGAGCTCAGAGAGATGTCGAACAGTTTCGGGGCGGTCGCGTGATACTTGGCGTGGCGCCTGCAGGTCCGTTCTCCGAGGCGCTGGCTGCAGCCGGCGCCTCGGGACGCCTGGCGGTTATCCCGGACATCAAGTGTTGCTCCCCCAAGGAGGGCGATCTGCTTCAGGGGCGCGACCCGGTGCAGGCGGCGCAGCGCTTCGTGGTCTGCGGCGCTCCCGTGCTCTCGGTCGTCACGGAACCGGAGCGCTTCGGTGGCAGCCCCGAGTTGCTGCGCGCGATCACGGACTGCGCGGGCGTGCCGGTCCTGCGCAAGGACTTCATCACAGACGCAGGCCAGCTGATCGAGACGGCCCGCCTGGGCGCCGCCGCCGTCCTGCTGATTTGTGCGATCGTAGGCGAGCAGACGCTGCGGGCGCTCTACCTGGAGGCGCTCTCGCGGGGCCTGGAGCCTCTCGTAGAGGCGCATACGGCGCGTGAGCTGACCTTTGCGGTGGAGCTGGGCGCACGACTGGTCGGCATCAACAACCGCGACATCACCGCGGGGGAGCGCGACGAAGGCGGCGCGGAGCTGACGGCAGAGTTAGCCGCCCAGGCGCCCGCAGATCGCCTGCTCGTCAGCGAGAGCGGCATCGGGACTGCCGCAGACGCCCGTCGCGCGGCAGAGGCCGGCGCCGACGCGGTCCTGGTCGGCACGGCGCTCTGGCGGACAAAGGACCCCGCGGCGCTCTACGAGCAGCTCCGTGTCCCTCGGACACAGCGGAAGGGCTGATTCATGCGCCCGATCGTGAAGATCTGCGGTCTGATGCGCGCCAAGGACCTGCGCATGTGCCATGAAGCGGGAGCCGACCTCCTTGGCTTTGTGGTCGACTACCCCCATCCGGTTCCCTGGAACCTCAGCGTTGGGCTAGCCGGCAGGCTTCTGGCAGGTGCTCCCGATGACTCGAAAACCTGCATCGTAACAAGCGGGTCTCCGGAAAAGGTGCTTCATATCGCCGAAGAGCTGAAGCCGGGATATATTCAGCTGCATGGAGACGAGACGCCCGAAGAAACGGCGTACCTGGTCAGAGAGCTGGGAAAACAGAACATCAAGGTCATCAAGGCCGTGTTTCCAACGAGGCCCACGCTGATCGAAGATGCAGCCGCGTACTGCGAGGCCGGCGTGCAGGCGCTGCTGTTTGATCCGCGTGCTCCCGAGACCGCAGCCGAGGGAGGCGCGGCTGATCTTGCTGCATTTCGCAAGCTTCAGAGCGCCGTTAACTGTCCGGTGATACTTGCGGGTGGCATTGATCCGGATAACGCCGCAGGGATGGTCGCGCTCACCCAGGCGCCGATGATCGACGTTATGAGTGGCGTAGAGAGCAGCCCCGGCGTCAAGGACGCGGCAAAGGTCCGTGCGCTCTTTGCCTCTCTTCAGGCGGCGCGCGATCAGGAGGAGAGAAACGATCCTGTTGATGTCGCGTGACAGAAAAAGGGTATATACTTTAGTATCCGTAAAAAATCAGATAGTAGGAGGAACCCATGAGTTATGTCGATTCGATCGTCGCGCAGGTAGCAACGAAAAACGCCCAGGAGCCTGAGTTCATACAGGCTGTTACCGAAGTGCTCACGTCACTCAAGCCGATTATCGACAGCAATCCCGCCTATCAGGATGCGAGCCTGCTTGAGCGCCTTGTCGAGCCTGAGCGGGTCGTCATCTTCCGGGTTCCCTGGGTAGACGATCAGAAGAAGATCCAGGTCAATCGCGGCTTTCGCGTGCAGTTCAACAGCTGTCTGGGGCCCTACAAGGGCGGGCTGCGTTTTCATCCTTCGGTCAATCTGGGCATCATTAAGTTCCTGGGATTCGAGCAGATCTTCAAGAACAGTCTCACGACGCTTCCCATGGGCGGCGGCAAGGGGGGCAGCGACTTCGACCCCAAGGGCAAGAGCGACGGGGAAGTCATGCGCTTCTGCCAGAGTTTCATGACGGAGCTCTATCGCCACATCGGCGCCGATACCGACGTCCCGGCGGGCGACATTGGCGTGGGTGCGCGCGAGATCGGCTATCTCTTTGGGCAGTACAAGCGCATTGCCGACTCCTGGGAGGGCATGCTGACGGGCAAGGGCTTGTCCTACGGCGGCTCGCTCGCGCGCAAGGAAGCGACGGGTTATGGGCTTATCTACTTCGTCCAGGAGTATCTGAACTCGCAGGGCGACTCCATGGAGGGAAAGACGGTTTCCGTTTCCGGATCGGGCAACGTGGCCATCTACGCGGTGGAAAAAGCGCAGCAGTTAGGCGCGAAGGTCGTCACGGTGTCTGACTCGACGGGCTGGATCCATGATCCCGCTGGCATCCAGCTTGAGGTGGTCAAGCAGATCAAAGAGGTCGAGCGGGGACGCATCTCAGCCTATGTTGAGCAGGCGCCGGGATCCCTCTATCACGAGGGCCGCGGCGTGTGGAGCGTGCCGGTTGACATCGCGCTGCCCTGCGCCACGCAAAACGAACTGTTCTGCGAAGACGCGCAGATGCTTGCCGCAAACGGCTGCAAGATCGTCGCCGAGGGCGCCAACATGCCGACCGCTCTGGATGCCTGCGACTGTCTGCTTGAGAACAAGATCGTGTTCTGCCCGGGCAAGGCGGCCAACGCCGGCGGCGTCGCCACCTCAGGTCTTGAGATGAGCCAGAACGCCGCTCACCTCTCCTGGACTTTTGAGGAGGTCGACGGAAGGCTGCAGGGTATCATGAAAGAGATCTTCCGCTCCGCCCACGAAGCGGCCATCGAGTATGGCTACGAGGGCAACTATGTGGTCGGCGCCAACATCGCCGGCTTCAAGAAGCTCGCCGACGCGATGCTTGCCCAGGGAGTGGTGTAAGGAGAGCTGGTAAGGACTTGGTGTCGGAGGAGGGACTTGAACCCTCACGCCCTGCTGGGCACTAGCCCCTCAAGCTAGCGCGTCTGCCATTCCGCCACTCCGACAAGAGTAGATAGCTTAGATAGTCTACCG
>JGI20166J26741_11844472_pt1 | contig 20529 bp, 11 predicted proteins | sample TergutCu122P5_FD_26741 | JGI IMG/M metagenome (IMG submission 26741)
GAGGTTGTGGCTTCACTCTCTCAAGGTCGCACAGCTGCTGCGCAGTGCAGCTTGTTTACATACAAATCAGTCCCGGTCATATTTGAACCACCTTGTAGTTCAGTTGGCATTGTTGTTTCCTTATAAAATGTCAGCTTTGTTTCATTATTGTTTTTGTCCTTAAGTTTCCTTTAAGGTAGAGGTAAAGTTGTCTGTAGACATGCCCTGAAGGCATATATGGTGAGTAGGGGTGTAGCACCACTCATTTTTAATGTTGGTATGAGTATGCAGCTTCACGCCCCAGCTTCTTTATCCTCAGAGATAGAAACCCCATTACCCATTGAATAGGAGGCTGGGTTGGGCCCTAGAGGTCATTTGTGTGTTTTGGAGAAGAACAGAATTTCTTGCCTCTACCGGGAATCGAATCCAAGGTCATCCCACCCATAACTATCTAAAAGTCATTCAAATTGAAGCCATTCATAAATAATGAAGGACAATTCCTTCAGTCAGGCTGTAAGATGTATTTTTATGGAGTGATAACAAAGGTTGTGAAAATAGAATTGAATTACTTTTTTTTGTTGTTTTGTTGGCAATGATGAGAAGTGCTCAAATTCCATTTTCTTCTTGATTGCCTGATGCTGTTGCAGCTGTGTTGTTGAATGATTTGCTAGCTGTAGAAAAGAGTGCAGAAGTCTGTGCAATTCAAGTCATACATCTCACAATAAATTGTAATGTAAAAGAACAAATAAATTAGGAAATTATGAAAGCTGTGTTGCATTGAAAAAACAATGGTTCATCTTTGGCAGATTCTTGAAGTTATGTCCAACATGTCATTTGTAAGACTTATGAACAGAATCATTGCTTCAAGGCTTGTTTCTTTCTTCTATATTGCAGTGTCAGAGGACTATAATGCAATTTGTACAAGGATGAGATTAAAAAATCATAAAGGAATTTGTAATTTTCTGCCACTAATATCAGGAGTTTTTATCGCCACATTGTGATTTGTTCCCTGTCCATCCTAGGTGAATATGTTGTCAAGACCGGTGGTATTGCTGATGAGCTGAGCAGCAGTGGCAGTGCTCTAGCTGAAGAAGAGCCGTCATCTCTTATTGATCTACCAGAGTTTTCCTTAGAAGAAGCACTGCAACTCGTTGGCTTGGATGAAGATTCTACAGAGGTAGGCAACATGCAGTCTCTGAATTTTTATTCTTGAAGTGGTGTAAGGACAGCAAGAGCTGTCTTGAAATGTGATTGTAATGTTCATATCATGGGCACATTCATAGCATGTCTGGGTTGCAACCAGTTGATATCTATTTCTCGCCATGTATTAATTTTGTTTAACATGAAATTTAATGCCTGGCAGGGTCATTGTAGATTATTATTATTATTATTATTATTATTATTATTACGATTATGACAGCGATGGTGGTGAGGATGGTGGTGGTGGTGGTGGTGGTGACAATGATGAATAAAAACATTAGGAATCAGTTATGGTTATTAGAGGATATTCAGCAGAGCAAGAGAGTGAACAATTATCTGGTCATACCCAGATCCATCTTAAATTATGACTCCACTTGCTTAGAAAGGTGGTGCTCATGCACCACAAACTTCGTAAATCTGCAACATATTTACGTTAAAATGGGGATTAGATTAGTGAAACTTACTAATTACTCACATTATGTTTCATTGATTTCTTACCATTTATATTGGAGTGGGAGAGATGAGAACTGCATATAAAATTATAGTTGTGAAACCAGAATGGAAGGGGCGACTTGAAAGGCCTAGAATAATATTTAGCTGGGTCTTGGAAAAATAGTTTGTGAGGGTGCAGACTGAACTGCCTGGTTCAAGACGCTGACCAGTAGTGGGCCATTGTGAAAAAAGTAACAATGTATGTGTTCTGCAAAATGAGGAGGAATTTCTTTACCAGCTCTATGACTATTGGCCTTGTAGTGGGGTCATCTTGTGATAACATAATTTAGTCTGGTAAATGATAACTGGCATCTTGATATAAACTGCTGCTTTCATTGTCTGCTTTGAAGCTGCCTCTGCCTTCTAGTTTGAAGTTGGAGGTAGCAAGTTTCTCTAAAAAATTTGTAACCCCTTACCAGGCTGCGTGGTGTCGTGCCTGAGAAGAACACAATCCAAATCTTCAGAGTCATCTAAACCTCATATTTTATATCAGCTGCTCAAGAAAGTGTCTTGGTTATTTAGGGAATTCTTGATTAATACTTGTGATTGAACCATCCACATAGGTAGGTCATGTTCCAAGGGAACTGGTAAAAGTGTTCGATATGACCGTAGCAAACTCTCTGTAAGTTGGCTCCCTCTCTGACCAAAATCTTGTTCCCAACTGTAAAGTCATTCATTTTATTATGTGAGCACATACAACAAGTGAAAAAACCCAAAGTTGATGACATCTTTTGGGTGTGTCTTAGAACTACTTGTGATGAAGCACAACCAAATTCATGCTGAAAAACATGGCATGAAATTTTGTTATGACCAGGTAATAAAGTCAGAGTGTGAAATGTAAATGTTACTGTTTGTGAGAAATTGTGATATGTCTGTAACCTCTGTTAATTATTGCTGAGTCACTTTTGTTTCTTTGTAGGATCCCCGTTGCTCAGTTGCCTCCCTTATGTGACTGAGCAGAAGAGAGGATAGCCCTTGAAAAATATTTGTGTAAATGTAGTAGGCATTATTTTGATAATTGTCAGTGGATGATAATTTCACAGTGGTAGTGAATACTTGGCCTTCCAATATTACAACAAGGAGCTCTCACTTCGTCATTCAAGGCTCTTGTGCATTGTTCTTAAAATGTTGATGCCATTATTATTTACCTACATTTCATAGTCTCTGTTACTTATAGTTGTGTTTCTAGTGTGTGATATCATGGTGTACTTCACTCTTTCTTGAGTTGCTTTGAAACTCTGCCATTAACACTGTTTTGGAAATGCAGAATTTACTGCTTAACTCCTGAATTTAAAAATGTTAGATTTTAATTCAACTATATGTATTTACAGATGCAGTATGTACCTTGATACAGAGACATTTTCTCTACCTGAATCTTGTGACCTTAACAGTTTCCAGCATGCTTGTATACTCTAACCAAACTTGCATCAACACAGTGGTTTTGAAGTAAATGTCCAAACTTCTCAGTTAAGATGGCTACACTTCTTTGTGTCAGGTGAAACCTGTCAAGCAAGACAGTGTACCTGTGCCCCAGTCTGTGCCAGAGGCTTCATCTCCTGCAAAGGATACTAGCATCGAAGATTTAAAGCAAGAGCCAGACGAACTGTTGGATAATTCGGATGAAGAGCTAGGAATTCTGAGCAACATGATTCAGACAGCACAGTTCCATCATCCCCATCCCCGGTCCTTCCAGGTAAGACGAATTAATTCTGATAACATGTTTGTGGTGAAGGTTGCAGGAACTGGAGCTATTATGTTGGACATATGGTAGTGGCATGTGTTATCAAGTACTTTTGCAGTTTGCATGTAAGAGCTCTGTAGTCTTTTATGTTTGGTTGTTAAAGGATGCTGCATGTCCTTCCGTGCGCACTGGATTAACCTCCAGTTGAAAACTGCTTTGTTGTCCCTGCTAGCTCTCAATCCCACAACTGCCAGAGTACTGCAGAGCTAAATGAAGAAAGTTGCCATTCTGTGGAATCAATCTATCGTTTACTCTCTTAGTTAAGAAGAAATTCTGGGGATCTGTCTTCAGAACACTGGTAGTATGCAACATGTGTCATATTGATCCACCCACTCATGCTCCCATCTGAGTGTTCTGAGTTTAATATTGAGACATTGCTACTATGGACATGAATTTTGTGCTTATAATGAAACTTGATATGACTAGTGTGCCACAGACAACGCATCTTGATACTTCTCTGCTTCCTGGCATAGACATCAGTACCTTAATGGTTGTCTTGTGAATTTATGAAGTGGGAACAACACTTGTACGTCTGAGAAACTTCTTATTATGTCTTGATTGGCACTGGAGGACTTTGGAAGTGTTAGAGAACACTTGGACTGTTTCTGACACCATTATTGTAAGACATACAAAAATTATTGGAGCTGTTAGGACATTGGAAGTTGAAATCATATAAAAATGTAATATTTAAATAGTTTGTTTTGTGTGTGTGTGTGTGTGTGTGTGTGTGTGTGACCTTGGATAATGTAGTGATGCATGTGTACTTAGTTATTTATTCAGTATTACATTTGTTACACAGCTGTCAAGTGTTGTGTGTTAAGTTGGACCATTGTCACCTCGGTGTCTGCAGGTTGTAGATGGAAGGGGCATCCTCCAGATATGGAGAGTAGTTGTGAATTTATCAAATAACAGACAGCCAAAAAGGGGTCATCTTGTAGCTTGGCAGTTGACAGGGTGGCTAACAGCTCATCACTGTATAATGTGATAGTGTAACAGAATTTTTCTTGGAGATGGATTCCTCGACATGCCATAAGCAGCAAAAACCGAACATCACTTTTGGAACTTAATTTCAGGAGTATGTAGGTCAGGTTTATTGGGGAAAAATCAGGAAGATGATTAACAAAGTATAAGTTACAAGTCAATTTAGCAGGAGTACCATTGGTCAGGTGGGACAAGGATGGCATGGAACAAGAAGGCAATTATTACATTTGTCTGTGGAGGTAGGAATACTAATATGACATACAGACAGACCTCCTTGTAAATGTGTCCTAGAGTTTGTTAACTGTGTTGTATATAATAAGTGAGAAGTTGATGATCTGAATATACATGTGCCAACAGAGGATAAAAATCATGATTCATGGGACAGCTTTTATGAGGAACTAAAGTGTGTGTTTGAGCAGTCCAAGAATCACATGGGAGATTTCAGTGCAAAAGTATGAAGAGGTGATATTTTTAACTTGAAAATAGGAAGACAGACTGAAAATTAGGAAAGGCAATTTACATGGCACTAGCAGTGAAAATGGGCTTGGCATTGTAGACTTTGTTGTGCAGCTGTGACAAACAGGACTTGTATTCAGGAGGTGCCAGGTTCAATTGTAGGCCAGGGCACCAACTACTAACTGCATTGGTGTTGACCCTGTTCCATTTCTGCAGTATGTCAAGATTGCCTTGCATCTAAATATGTAAAGTTTAGAGCAATTCACTTCTATATTTTCTCTTAAGTTAGGGATGGGTGGTCCAGTTTCAGATGTACTTTACACCATTTGATAGTTCTGATATAATAATGAGTATAAAAATATGACAATAATTTATTGAGCTTTTTGTGCAGGGATGAATATATTGATGAGCTGGAGAACTGTTGTAGTGGATCAGAATTCAGATAAAAAAGTTCATATCTAAATAAACTTCATTCATGTGTCTTCTGACTTTAAAATTTGTGCAAGTATGTCAGTGCTATTCCTTAAGAGGTGCAGGAGCATAAAATTTGTTATGTTTATCAAATTTTAAATCTGGCTGAAAAACACTGTGTGATAGAATTTAATACAAACATATAAATATGTGACAATAGAAATGAGTCCTACAGTGAACAGTTGATTTCCTTCGTACAGCTTCTAACAGAGTTAGGACATAAATCGTTGAAATGGTTAGAACAGGGTTAAAATGTAACTTTTAAAAACAATACACAGAAGAATATTTAAGTCTCCTGGGATTTTACAGTGTGTCAGCTAGTACTCATTACTGTGTTTCAAATGAGTGTAGTGTTATCATCCTCAGGAGCATACCTTTGTCTTGGACTGGGTGTAACACCACAGAAGACTTGAATCTTTGTCACTACATCTGTGAGAACCTGAACTCTTAAAACACCAGCTGTTAGAAGTTGTACTGCCTGCTAGGCTGTATCTTTTAGTGTACAGTGAGCTAGCTAGGGATACCATAGCCACGTCTTGAAAAGATGCAGTGGTCATTTAAAAGTTAAATCTTGTAATTCACAGAATGTAGGTTGGGTAAGGCATTGGTTTATTGTCCTGTTTTGTCTTGAAAATGACAAGCATTAAATTAGACGATATATGGGCACTTAATTTGAATTGAATGACTCTAGTTTTTAAAGTAAAAAGTGTGGTGTAGAATCATTTGTTTGTGTTCATTTAGTTTGTATGACTTCCAGACAAATGGGGTAGTGTCTGGGTAACATAAGTATTCCTATGCTTTGCTTTTTTAAACGACTTCCTCCATAAATACCAACAGTATGGCCATATGAATAAACATTTGGCATTCACTGTAGAACAGTAAGTTGGAAAAAGGTGTGTAATTTGGCATAATGCTAGATTATAAAGTCTCTATGAATTTTTTCTGATGATTGTATTGAGATGGAAAGTACATACAATAGGAGCTGTGTTCCAAAATTTGTACTGTCCTGTTAATGTATGTAGAAAAGGAAGCAATTGCTGAACCCCTGTTTTGCATATTGTAGTCCTGGAACGTGCACATGCCATTCGAATACCAGCAGTATATTACCTTTCTGTACCACATCCATTACAGATGTGTATTACCTGCTGAAATTAGTGAATGCAGCAGCATTTTACCATCGTTAATGTGTGGTGGTGCAATTCAGTTTGCTTCATATTGCAAAATAATGACATATGAAAGGGCAGAAACCTTGTGCATTATTCTCAAATTTGAAATGAAAGTGGAGGGCTACAGGTACTGAACAGAGGCCAAGTTTTTTCTCAATATGCTGATAAAATATTACCAGAACAGAAGTTTGTTGTATTCCCTCAGGTTTTCTTGCCTTTACACCCCTGTCTCCTGCCTTAGTTTGACAGTAACTTTGCACCATTTGTATTGCAATCTTAGAAATTTTTTCATTAATGTATTTGTACTTAAACTGCATATCATTTAAATATGCTGTTATTGTTCATTTACTTTATTGTGGAAAGAAAAGAGACTCCTTGTTGTAGTATCCTACAATATATTTACAAGGTCATATTTTTATTATTGAGAGGACAAGTTCATTGTGCTGTATGTTTGTATTATCCATTACAGTACACTTTCAAGTGCATTAAATAGTTTTATTAATACATTATAAGCTGTAATAGAAAGCTCGGATAAATATTGATTTAGAAGAAAGCATGTTGTATTGCCAAGACACATCTTTTAAACCCATCACTGTACATGTAAACACATTGACAGTTCAGCACACTGAACTGAAAGTGTGTGGGTTGAGCCATTCTTTGCTGTTGGTACTTCAGGTTCAGACAGTAATTAGATGTTTGTAACAATTTGGCACTATAAATTTTAATGACCGATATAATAGGCACATGTTAATGACAGACCATGTGCATCTTCAAGTCTTCTCTTTATTATGAATTTCTATAAGACGTGCCAGATATATGTGCCCTTTTGAAGCAATATTGAGACTTTACTGTATCAGTTAACTTAGTTTAGTTAGTTCCTTGAGTAGGATTTGCAGAGAAACATGCAGCGTAATTTACTGGGGTTGACACAAGCTGTGTAGGTGTTTTATAGTTTGAGTGTTTCACAACAGTTTAAGCTTCTGGTATTTTGGGTAACACATCACTTAGAAGTGTTGGTAAATATTGGCATTTCAGAGCAGTGCACTGCCTCTATCTTCAAGGTTGAAATGGGTTGAGGATGAAAGCAAGTTATATAGGTAGGTTGATGTTGAGAGCCATGGGATGGGGAGAGAGTGCAGAGCCTTGTCTAGCACACTAGGATTGCTGAAGGGGAAATAATTTTAAAAATTGCCCTTTCCAGACCACCAAACTATGTAAACTGCCCTTGTTTGGGCCAGGTAGGTGTCAGCAGGAGGAAGTTAGACAGGCAGTAACTTCCTTATAGATTGGCATAGTGTTCATTATGACACTGAATACACATGCAGAGGTCACATTTAAGACTAAAAAATTTATTTAGGCTACTGGACCAGAATATTAATGTGGCACATAAAAATTACCTGAATGCTAAGTGTGAGTAACTGTTTGCTTGGTTGCCCTTGTAATGTAATAAAAGAATATGGGATCATGAACTCTGTAGGTGTTTGCTAGTTAAATCACAAAAAACCTAGCAAGTTGTGTTTGAAACCTTACTTCCTTGCATGGTTATTGCCTGTATTAAAATCAGAGGAGAAATTCAGCAGCCAAGTTCCAAAATGTGTCATAGCCTGTACTCTGGCTGTTTCATCAGAACATACTAGTCTGCTAGAGAGTCTTATCCTAACATAAGTACATTTTGCAGATATGAATGTGCTCTTCATGTTACGCACTCTACACTTGGGTAACTTTTTATGAGAATATAATGTTGAACTTTCTGTTGTCTGATGTGTACTTGATATAAACAATGTTTCTGCTACTGGCAGTTGGTGGATGCAATGTAAAACCTGTTGTTTTGGATACATTAGATGAAGCTAGTTTCAAACTTGGTACAGTGGACCTAACACAGTTCAACTCTTTCTGTGGCCATGCTGTAGCTCAGGTCATGTGCTTCTCGCAGCACAGACATGGGTTAAGTTCTAGAACAGGGTTTGTGATGGACAACATGGCAGTGGAACAAGTTTTTCTCTGAGTGTTAAATTTTCCCCTTGCTAATTATCATGCTAACCATATTCATACGTAGATATCATTATTTTTGTAATTTGTTTAACCTTATAAGGTAGGAGTTTTTTTACAGTGATGTGTATTAGGTTATGAATTTGAGGACTGTGATACTTCGTAGTCCTATTCTGATAGGAGTGTTTTGGAGGAGCTTGCTGCTTCCACCTTGCAGGGTCAAGGTGAGTAGGGTACATGTGTGGTGAGTTACACTGGGGGGTTGTAAGGAAAACTCTTGGGAAGTGGCAAGGCAGTAGATCCCACACCAGGCCAATGGAAACAGTGGCCAGGAAATGTGAAGATACAGAGCAGCCCATTTAAGATCCACAATATTTCGGTCATAAAAGGGGACTGGAAGACCATGAAAAAGAAGAACATTGGAGGAGAGCCTTTTTCAGGGCCACAGCAGATGAGCATCAGGAAATGAGACCTAACCTTTGTTTGAGGCAGTTGGTATCCTCTGATACAACCACATGGTCTTACAAGGCAGAAGACTGTAACCTGAATTATATTACATTGTGTCCCAACAGGCTTATAGACCACTGGAATTGTTCACACTTACAAATTAAAGCCAGGTTATAATTGTTGACTTCAACAAATATCTGAATTCACCCATAGTAGTATGGCATTCTCTCAGTGGCAAGATATTTTGTATGTATTAGTCTGTCTGAGAAACAGTCTTCCTTCATAGATGGAGTGGAGAGAAGGCCTCTAATCATGATCCTGAACAGAGCAGCTGTTATCAGAGCTTTATCACATTGGATGGAGTTTACATCTGCTGGGAATTTAAGAGTCTGTTTTTCCACTGCAGTGTGACTTACCTTATTTCATAAATGATTCTAGAAGTGCCAACCTCCAGCTTCTTGGCACACTTCACACCTTGTATTTCTTGACACACAACTGAGCTGTTTTCTTGAAATAATGGTGTGTATTCTTTGAATATTGTCTTTTAGGTTCTTGCAGTGAACATGGTTGGTTCACGTAAACTCTCTCTTTCCATATCCCTGACAAATCATTATTTCATGGGTTAAAATCTGGATAACTAGGAGGCTACAGTGGGCTAGGTATCACCTATGTACCAAATAGATTTTGTAGATTACCTGTTTGAGAATTGTGCTTTGTGGGCCATGGTATTGTCCGGCATGAAGTAACTGTACATTTTTTGTTCTTCTGTTAATTCTGTGACAGATTGTGCCAAAATTAACTGGATGTAGCAATGTTAATTTAAAAATGGGTAGGTTAGGATTCCATTTTCTGATGACACTCTGGCACTGATTCATCAGTGCTAGTGTCTTAAAGAAAAGTCCTAGAAGAATTTTTCTGGGATCTGTTGACATTTGAAGATGATGGTACTTCATTCCTTTGAAATGTTGGGATTGAATTACTCAGTGACATGGCATCATATTGCAGAAAACGAATCCTCGTAATTTTTTCATATTTTCTTTTTGTTCAGTTTGAACTTGTCATTCAGAATTGTTTTTATGTTTGTATATTGTTCCTTTGCATAGCATAGTTGACACAGGATTTTTTTTATTATTATTATTATTTTTTTATTTTTTAGAAAACTTTGAGTGTCATTCTTTCTATGGTGCATTATTTTAAAACACATTTGGATCAACATAAAACATTTTGTACATGCCCTGACCACTATCTCTATGCAAAACACTTAACTGGGCTCCTGTCCAATGTTCCAGCTTTGATATGAAGGTAACTTTCTGGCAGTTGCCTTGTGTAAGGGAGCCACTGTTTCCCTAGGCTCAGGGGCACAGTTAGTGGGATGCTGTGTTGTTTTATTGTTGCTAGAGGGAACCAGAAAATAAGCCATTTTCATGCAGTGGCCATGGAAGCGGTTGAAGGATGTGATCATTAACTTTTGCAAAGCTTGTATGAAATCCCCCCCAAATACAGAGAACTTCCTCCATCCAGTAAAGTTTTGGCACATTTTATGGGAGGTGTATGAATATTGTTTGGCATGTTGCTGATTGTATTTCTGTCTTCTGATTTCAAAAGAAAGAAGCAACAAGTTTATAAATGAACTGACATTTTAACGTTTGTAGATAAAATCTCAGGCCCATCTTTTTTGGGTTGTGTGATTTTTTTCATAAATGCAGTGGTTAGGAGTAGTACATTGACTTTTATTCAAATTTAAATTTTGTAAACACTAATATCTTTATGCTCTTTCAGTATAAAGCATGTTTAAATGTCAATGTTTAACATCTGCAGAGTTTGAAAACCATGAATAGGCTTCCAGTAATCTGAGAGCATTGAAGTAATACTGACTGTGCTTTCTCCATCTTAGTAGGACAGCACATTAAAGATTGATGCTTCATCCATGTATAAAATGATAGATAACCATTCTAAATAAGTGAACAGTAATGTATGGATGCTAAGCTTTATATTATTCACATGAATGAGTAGTTAAACAAAACATAAATTCCTAAAAAGGATTCCGAGTAGCAGCAAATTACTCTATGGGCAATTTTATGGCCCTTTCAGCTTTCATGTTGCCTGAGTAGTGTGAGAAATTACAGGCACCATTACACATGCACTGCTCCCCAGACTGAGCTGTTATGAGCTTAATGGTAAGGAAACGTGGAGAAGAAATCAGTGTAATAATAAAAATGAAATAATGGTCTTCACTTTCTGTAGTTTATATCTGTTACAAGTAGGATTACAAGCTCTGTACTCATTGTTGGAGTCAGTCTGGGCTGAATTATATCTCAGTGTTGTTGTTAATGAATTGACCCTAAATGAGCTGTCTAATAGACTTACTGTTAGACCTGTTATTATATGTTACATTCTTTATGTTCTGTTTGTGGTGGGGAGTCAAGAAATAAAACTTTCAGTCACTTGTTCTGCAACGTTTTTATTTAGAATATTTTAAGTTGGCCCATCACACGTTTTATTTGTGACACTGTATGGAAGAGTAGGTCAGTAGGTCCATCGAGCGGCTGCTGTATGTACCAGGTGTGTCCAGTCAGCATTGTCTTCATCAGTCTCCCACATACTTTTAGCAGGTACCATTTATTTCTCACTGTACTTCCATTTGCTGTTTGTCAGTGGAAGATTGATAGCAGCTACTGAGTTAAACAGTAAATTACTCGATATTTATTATTCTGTCCAAATGAAGTCAGCATTTGGCAATAAAACATTGTCTTTGATGGAAATGAAGTTTGTATGGTATTTCTCATATCAGGAAAGTCATAAGAAGGGGTTGTTAAAAATTATCATCAATAAGGTACATTTTTGTTACCAGTGTTCCAAAAAGAAGATTGGTTCATTATTCTTAGATGATTAGGTCCCTTAAAATTTGAATTTTGTTTAAATAATAAAGAAATTTGCGTTTGGGAGTGAAAAAAGGAACAAGTAATTTAATGAGCAATTTTCCTGGTCTCTGATGTTCACTGCTATATCATTCAAGTTCATTTATGGTGATTTCACACGTATGATATTTTATTTTATGTTCGTAGGTTCTTACAGCTCACTCAGTCAGAGACTAGAGTTTTTTCAGTCTCTTCTGTTTTTCGTTGACTTTCAAATAACATAAATTATGCATTAGTTTTGCAGTGTATGAGTGTCGTATGGTACAAAAATGTTAAACTTTTAACTTTAACAGGCATTTAAGATCCAGCATTGGTAGTGTTTATATGTAGTTAATAAGAATGATATGTAATTAAGAGCACTCAACCAAGCGATAAACTTAAACGCTTGAGAATGTTGCTGGACAGAAATTGATTTTGGAATGTGTTTGTGAGTTCCAGTAACATGAATGGTTTTATGATTAGTGTAGTATTTGGTTAGTTCTCACTCAACCATGCTTCAATACCAAAGTACACATTTGGTACTGTTTGATACCTCCTCAGCAATACAGCTTTTATACTGACTTGCTTAATAATTGGTATGAATTAAATTATGATTTAGAGAACAGTACCGTCTGTCCAGTGTTTTGTGTTCAAAGATATCAGTCTGTGAGTTTTTTATTTACTGGTAATTTTGCCTTATGAATGTGCCTTGCCTTTGATTTCCATATGGGTGTGTGAGGCTGTCAGAATATATTACAAAGAGGGATATAGTGAAGCATCAGTTTGGAAAAGAGAAACTGCAGAGATAGGTTTCATTTCTCATGAATTGACAACATTCTTGAAGTTGTTATCACTGTATAATAATTATCCAACTCCATTCTTGTGATTTTAAAACACTGATGTGTCTCGTTACCCCCTGTGTAGGAATGACTAGTTAAGCCACCAACCACCCAACCAACCAAGTAACTGACTGGCTAATTAGCTAACTACATGCAACAGAGATGATCTTGTTGGTTTGATTATTCCTCATCTGAGCATGGAACACTGAGTTTTTTATTGAATACAAAGACGTATTACCATGGTCATAAGATCCTGCGACTGTGCCGTGTCCTGTGCCAGTTTAATCCAACCACAGCCTTTTACTTTATATGTGCGCATTTTAATATTATCCTAATATTTCTACTTTGGTCTTAGGTGACATCTTGATGTGCTTATTCCTGCATTCTGGTGTGAGACATCAGCATATAAGCCAGACTCATTACAGACATCTAATAGAGTATCTGTGTTCTTCATCTGGGCATTTATGTCTTCACCCATGAATTAACATCATCATGTACCAGAAGTTGATGTGTCTAGTCCATTCTGATTTTCTTGAACCTCTGTAATGGTGTATTCTGAAGCAAAGATGAAATGCACTGGTGACAAAAACGTTTCCTTGTTTCAGGCTATTATGAGCAGGAGGTACATCAAACATGTTTGTTTGCCTGTGTCAGCTCCCTTTCTGCTTACAATTGGGTTTCCAACAAAGTAGATTCGCCCAGCTAGTTTTGTAGGCATAACAGATTCAGTACTTCTCCCCTAATTGTGTTGTAGGCTGTTTTGAAGTGTCTAATTGCTTGTAGCTGATACGCATGCCATTGTAGTAGCCTCTGTTCTCCTGTATCTGATCCATGCAACATACAAGATGAGTAGTTAATCCATTATGTTGTATCACCATTGCTGATACCCATAGTTAAACACAAAAGAAACCTCCATAGTAATTCAAGATCTAAGTATTTCTCCTGACTAAATTAGTGCATTTTGAAAGTACCTCTTTGCAAAAAAACTATGGACAAATTTGACTGTTCCATTCTCTGGAATGCAGTTCAAGCCCTAGAAGTAGAGTCATTGGTACTCAGTAACAGGTGGGCCAATAAACATTTTTGTTGATGCTTCAGTTACATTATTGAAGTAGTGGCCATAATTTTTGGTTCTGTGCTTACATCACCTGAATTATGAACATAATTTATGTTTGAGAAATATGTGTAAAGGAAAATAGCATTTACGACCTTTTGTTGGTACAAATAGAAAACAGCTCTCCTTTGATTGAGTCACTATTTTATGTATGTTTCTCACAGATGTCTTCCATAAAAGCTCTTGAAACATCAACAGAATTGAACGTTGTCTTATGTACTTCAAGAGTTGCGTGCATGTTCTAGGAATGGAGCATACTGTAATGCAAATATTGACTGAAAGAGCTCTTCAGAATAGGCGGCAGCATTTTGTCGGTGGTCCTTAATTCTCTGCAAATGCAAATTTCTCTCCCATTTGCCACTACAGTTTATTTGTGTTTTTGTAATATTACTTTCATTACTGGACACTGGCTGGGTAGCCGTGGAATTGTGGTTCAATTCCCAGTGGGGACAAGAGATTTCTCTGTTCTGCAAAGGGTTCAGACCAGCTCTGGCGCTCACTTAATCTCCTATTCATTGGGTACCAAATGTGTGGTCGGGAGGAGGGGAGGTAAAGTGTAAAGTGGCTGGGCATAAAGCTTACCACTCAACTCCATCTAGTGCTGAGGTTAAGAACAAGTGGAGCAATACCTCCACTTATCCATCTGCTTTGCATTATGTGCACAGGGACAGCATCAATTATACCTTTTTCATCTTCTGTGAAGTGAGGTGAGCTGTTCATATCAGGTTGTTGTAATTTTTTTCACATCCTTTCCAAATTTTTTAGTTCAGTGTATGCACTATGAAAATCATCCCTTTTCTGACATTACCAGTGTTTTGAGGGAATTTGTTGACCCTTTAGGATAGTAGGTTCCGCCAAGAAGTTGGTGAATTTATACTAAACTCCATGGTATAACATGCTTGTGTGAATCCCCTTTAAAAAAATCTCACATAATGAGTGTGTGCACTGTATATTGCTTGAATTTTGCTATTTACTTAGGTGTGCAAATGTAAAAATTTGGAAGAGTTAGTGACTGGGCACTCTGGAATTCAATTCTTGGCATAGGCAAGAGATTTTTCTTGTCTCCAGAACGTCCAGACCAGCTCTCAGGTCCACCCAGCCTTCTAGTCAGTGGGCACCTTGGGGGTTCTTTCCTCCAAAGGACAAAGTTGGAAGGTGCACATTTGACCACCAACCTCCATTGAGCATTAAGAATGCGTGGTACTATATATCTGCTCCCTGTATATATCTTTGTGGCATGGACAGGAACAGATTTACCTTTTTCCCTATACCTTCCTGTTGCTAGTTGTGGTCTGATAATTAATAAAATGCAAACCTTTAGTAGTCTCCAAATTTCTGGTAAATTACGGAGTTCAGTTGTCAGTGCTTCACTTGCCATTTGGAACATAGGATTCCTTCTTCTGTCCATGTTATAGCCATGTGTAGTAAGAGTTCTCAGGATAGGCTTCTTTGTCACATATGATTTCAGTTTGAATCCGTTATTTCATAATGTTGCACACTTTTGCTTTAAAGCTGATAGATGAAACTCTTTATATTAGAAGGCTTGTTGTTTGCCTGTGTGCTTGTTAGTTTGCCTTGTGTTTTGCTTGCTTGCTGGCTGGCTTGCACCCTTTGTTTGTTTGTTTGTTAATTCATTCACTTGAGTTCGTTAATGAAATACTAAACCCTGTCATATTTGTTGTTTTGCTTCCTGCCTGCAGGATATTGAATATCACTAAAACGTGAATTCTTATATGTATTCATGATATCAAAGTGTGGTTTCCTTTAATAGAATGTGTTTATCATGTTGTAAGGGATAACAGGATATGAGTAATTCATCAAGTATAAGTTTTGGGCAGAATTATTTATAATGTTATTTCCCAGACTAGTGGTAATAATTTGTATTTCACATTTCATTTGGCACCACAATATATGAATACTACCATTACTGCTTTATACTGTGAAGGTCTTCTTAAGCAAATGAATAGAAGATTAATAATACATAAAAAGTGTAGAATGGAATAGATTTAGTTGTGATAAGTACTAAATTACTGTGACCATGGTTATTGTAAGTGGACCTTGTGAAGTAGGGCCCTCCCACTAGAAGAGGAGGGAGGGGAGAAAGACGATGGATATAGTGGTGAGGAGGAGGGGCAGGTAGTGTGACTTCCCACCACAGTCCTGTAGTGTTTTCAGAGACTGTTGTTCTGATGTGGTGATTTGTCTGTGGGCATTGCTTCAAGTGATAGGTAAAGGGATGAGGAAGGGAACTGTGATGATGGTCAGACAGAAAAGGAGTAGAGGGAGGAAGGGAGGGAAATGCAAAAGAGGACAAACCAACATCATACATGCCTGAAGAGGAGGAAGAAGAAGATGAAGATGAATAGTTCATGTTGAATACAAAAGACAAACATGGCTCATCTTCTCTTCAACTTCTTGACGATGATGGCTCGGCCTTGTCCCGTGTCATCTCATGTCCCCTCTGGCAATAGAGTTCCTCTTGTGAAGATTTGTACTGCATGGTCACAGTGCTGCATGGTGTAGCCAGCAGCTCCATCAGTCTCAGAGGTAACCGAGTAGGGAAATGTGTGTCGGGGGCCGTCAGGCTGCACTGGGTCACCGCAAGTCTACCGCTTCACAACTGTTGTAGTGTATGTGTATCCATATAGTACTGTTTTATTGGATTGTTGTCTGAGGTGCATGTGTTATATGTGTGACAGTGAGAAATTTACTGTTGTTTTGACTACAGCGCCTCTGCTGTGTTGTAGTACATTATGCAAATAGAAAACAATTGTCAGTGATTATTTTTAAAATTGTTAAAGTGGTATAATTACATCTAATAAGTGGGATATTGATTGTGTACAATGCGATCTGTGCTAAACAATTGAAGTAGTTAATTTTGACTTCAGTGTTCTGGATCTGATCTCCATATAATGTGTGTGTTTGAAGTGTGGAAGGTTTTCTTTCCATGCCTTGCTTTCCACTGGGCTGTGCTGGACTCTGTTTGATGCACTTGGTTCAGGAAGTGCTATAAAGTATCATTTAATGGCTGATCTGAGTTTCAAGATGGGAAATGAAGTGAAACTGCAGTTATGATGTTATGACATAGACTTGAAGTGGACACAAATTTGTGGAACTGTAAAGTAGTTTTTGGTGCTATTTTTCACTAAGGAAAAACTCAGTTTGATTCCATGACCGGGAAAGTGGAGTTTCCTGCAGACAATTCAGCATGTTGGAGGCACATTTTGGAGAAAGAAGGGTTGTTGCAGGTTAGTGTAATTAGCAGCTCAAGGAAACAGCAGCACATGCCGTTCATGCTGTTCATGCCGTTTATTTTATTTGTTCATTTCATTATCATCATCCATATAATGTTCTTGTTGGCACACTTGTATGCTAGAGACTGATAGTGTTTCTTATTAGGACTGGTGAAGGTACAGACATGCAGTATTAAAGTAGAAACTACTCTCAACCACAGCAATTTGGTCTATCACTGAGTCTGAAATTTTGCAGTAAGCATCAGATGAAGTTGTATTTGTATGTGGGGAATTGTGAGAGCCTTCTTTCCTACCTATTTGATATGTCTGCATTGGCATCATAAAAGTGCTTTTATTTGGATGTGTTACATAGAAGACAGTGCATTGCAAGTTAATTTTCTCATTTGGTTCATATATTTTTAATGCTGTACCACATATAAAACAGGCAATGTATGTATAACGTACCATTGATGTATTCTGAGTGTGTATGTGTAGCCTAAGTTATACCAGCATGCAAAGCGCATGCATCAGAATATGTCATCTGTGGCCTGTCCTGTTATACCATATTTTTTGTTACATTATCTCATAGACAGCAGGATTGTTGGGAAAAAAATTACTAAATGTAAAATGTGTACTTCCATTTTCTCTGCAACTTTGGGCTGAAACATTTTTCATTCTATGAAGAATTCAGTGAGATATCATAAATATACTTAGGTCTTCATGTAAAGTACCCGTTATTCTTGCCAAATTTAAAGAAACTTGAACTTCCATGACAGATTTTAGAAAAATACTCAAATACCAAATTTCGTAAAAATTCGTTCAGTGGAGTTGAGTTTTTCTGTGTGGACAGACAGACAGACAGACGTGATAAATGTTAGTCGCTTTTTGCAATTTTGCAAATATGCCTAAAATTCCTGAAAATGGTCCTGAGTATACATCTTTATAATATACAGATTTAGCAACGTAGTTGTAGCTACTGAAGTGGGAACTGGCGCGTCCTCTATGTATTAATGGCTATCATGAAAAGAACTGGCAGCAGGTTCCCCTAAATTATTGATAAATTATGACCACACTGTGTCGAATCACATCCCAAAAGATTTTATTCCTTGTAGTCACTGCTGTCAGAATGTTAAATCCGGCATGAACATGACCTGTTACAGTAAGGTAATTGTTTCTCAAAGTAAGGATTTATACTAGTGAGATTGCAGCTGCACAGTTGTTCACATACCATAAGAAATCATACACAAATTAGTAGCAAACTGCAGAATGATTTTGTATTAAATGTCTGCAGTGATGTAAGCCATGTGTTTACAGCAAATACATGGATTATTTTCTTTATATTTGGAAGAATTCTGAGTGGAGATTGACATATTTTGTATGATGTGATACATGTATTTCTTCTTTTAGTTGCATAATAATTAATTTTATTATTAAACCTGGTGATGAATGGACACCAGGTACATTTTTTCACCTGTTTTTTACATCAGATTGAATGAATGCCTTCATGGGCACAGGAAATTGTAAATGAGTTCTGGAGGTGTTGTAGCATAGACAGACACTTTTGTTATTGTCTGCAAGGTGGTCCAATTGATAGACATGCATGGTGCAAACAGCACTGTGAAATTTGTAGTCCCTTCTGTATTCAACATGAAACATACATGCCTGCCATAACCAAAAATCCGGAAGTCTTGGCAAGGAGCACTTTCCACTGCCAACAACCGCCCATAACCACCCCCACCCCCCCCCAAAAAAGTGTGAGAATCTTTTTCTGTCAAATAATATGAACAGTGTAAAGTATTTTGTCCATTTCTCTAACAAAATTAAATTAGAGTTTGGTTTTGCATTTCTTATTTATGAGCAGCAATATTATGTACAAAACACTGCAGAGAGGTGTCAGCGGGACAGGCATTGCATTCCACCATCACTGCAAGTAACAATAACACACCCCTGGGTTTTACTCGCTTTTTTTGGAGTTGTTTTTCATGATAACTATCGTAATGCCATTTCCAGTTACGAGCATTTTTACTTATGTACGTGTATGACAAAGTAGGTAGTTCAAGAAAAGCACTAACATTCCCAAAACTGACCTCTCAGAATTTGTGATGAAGGCTATTTAACTGAAAGTATTAAGGGTCTGTACTTCTGAAATCCAAGCCGGCAGTTTGTGGGTTCGATTCCCAATGGGGTCGTGAGGATTTTTTATTGCCTTAATCATTCTGGCCACACTGTGGCCCTCGGGTCGACTCAGCTTCTATCAGAAATGAGTACAAGGGGTATCTCCTGGAGGGGTAAGGTGGTCGGTGCATAGGGCTGACAACCTTACCACCTTCACATGCTGATTTTCTAGAAATTCTGGGAGAATCAATGTCCTGGAGCCCTAAGAACCTGTCCAGGCCTGCAGTAGAATAGCGTTACCTCTACATCTGATATCACTCTTTTGAATAGCACTGATGACACTGTGTCTATATTTTATGCAGCCTCATTTTATCCTGTCTTCCTGTTATTCATTTACAAGGATAAATTCTGGATTAAAATAAAGTTGTGTATTATAGTGATGTATATTTGATTTTTTTTATCCAGTCTCACAAATGCACATGCTCCCATGTTAGATTTAATATGTGTAATGTTACTGGGATATTTCTTTCTTCCATGTAGCCAGACGTGGCATATTAGACTGAACTGGTTTACCCTGGTCCATAGTTAGCTTTAGAATATCTTTAGGTCAACCTTATATTCAGACTGACCTTGAAGTATGAAAACTGATGAGAGAAAAGTGAGAATAGGAGAATTATGTAGCAATAGACGGCTCTTTAGTTGTGGGGATGTTAAAGAGAAATTAATTGGATTGCTGGCTGTGAGGAATAGTGTCCTGTCTTCAAAGGGAAGGTTTACAATTGTTAACTGTGTGTGAAGCGCAATAAGTAGAAAGAAAGAAGCGTAAGAAAGAAGGTGCTAATCACACAAGATTGTGTGGCCTTGCTGCCTTGGTGGTTGTTGGACTGTTGATGGCCAGCCACAGGGAAAAGTGACAAGTATAATTAATGGTGCCTTGATTACACACACACACACACACACACACACAAATTGATGTCAGTGCTATATTAGGCACCTCAGTTGATGTGCCCATTCCTTAGTGCCTGATGCAGAAACTGTGGAGAATGATTGATCTGAAGGACTGTTGACATCACCGAGGTTATAAAAACTACAAAACCAACCAACTTAACTTAAAAAAAAATGGAGGAAGTTCTGTGATAAGAGTTAATAATGAAGAGAAACATGGCGTTGCTGTAGCACCCTGAAGGATACCTGTTTTAAATACACAATGAAATACAGTGTAGTGTTAAAAGAGAATTGTATTACATGCACAGCATTTGTTGTCAGGGAGCTTGAAGTATGAAAAGTCGGTCATTTTTACCATATCCTGGTTGTGTAATATAGAAACAATTCAGGAAGGATAATGAATAGATTTTCACAACTTATGTGTGTGTGTGTGTGTGTGTGTGCGCGCGCACGCGTGGGGGGGG
>JGI20166J26741_11845585_pt1 | contig 20525 bp, 16 predicted proteins | sample TergutCu122P5_FD_26741 | JGI IMG/M metagenome (IMG submission 26741)
GGGGGGGTAGTGTACGAGCCTTCACTCTGGTTGAATTGCTCGTCGTCATTGCGATCATTGGCATTTTGATCGCCCTTCTTTTGCCGGCCGTTCAGGCCGCCCGCGAAGCCGCCCGCCGCATGCAGTGCAGCAACAACATGAAACAATACGTGTTGGCATTGCACACGTATCACGATGCCCGAAAGGCATTCCCAGGCACTAATCAGAGATTTTATGGAGCCAGAACTCCTAATGACCCTGCGACTCCGCCAATTCAGGAAAAGACATGGTTTGGTGTCTCTTTTGTCCTGTTGCCTTATGTGGAACAACAAGCCTTTATGGATACATGGCTGAACAACAGCGAAGCAAATCACGGAATGACCGGACCTACGCAGGATAACAAGGATTTTAATAACAATGGATATCCGTGGCTTACCAAGCTTGCGTTTATCACATGCCCGTCCGATGGAAACGCCTCCGGTGCCTCGCTTCCGATCAGTAACATTGTTGTTTGTCGTGCCGATCATTTTAACAACGTGAACCAGACTGCCGATGACGACAGTAACAAGCGTTGTGCCACCCGTTCCGTATTCAACGTCTACAAGTGGGACAATCTGGGGTCCATTACAGATGGGACGAGCAATACCCTGGCAATCTCGGAAGCGGTTTCCATTTCGCAGGAAGGAACATTGAACATCAAAGGTGGAGCTATCAATATGGCTGGTGGCGGCAACGGAGTGTCTTTCCCGCAATCGGGGGGACTTATGGCCTGTTATAATGCCAGGGATCCCAATGCCCCGAAGATGATGAAAGGGAATGCCAATCCACGGATTCGTCGCGGATATTATGGTATGGGTGGCCGGGCTGGTGATACCAGCTTCCACGCGGCTCTTCCGCCGAATTCTCCTTCATGTACTTCGGGTGATACGCGCGATTCTTTTGGTGTATTTTCCGCATCCAGCAACCACACCGGCGGAGTCAATTGTGGGCTGTTCGATGGTTCCGTGCAATTCGTTTCCGATACGATCAACTGGACGTCCTCTTGGGTTGTGCCAGGCTATAAGGGAGACGGTGGCAATGGTGCAGACGGTCAACCGGATCAAAGAGGAAGAACCGGTGGGCCAAGCGATTTTGGCGTTTGGGGAGCCATGGGGAGCAAGGCTGGTGGCGAAAGTGTTGCCAGCGGCTTCTGATTCCTGACAGCCATGTTTTTTTCAGGCGAAGAATTTTTGGGAATTCTTCGCCTTTTTTTGAATACAGCCCGTCACGGAATAATTTGGGCAATCCATCAGAGCCGCGAGGGTTACCGAGCGGTCGAATCAGGGTAACCACTCCATAACTGTCGCGGCTCTGATTTTTTGTGTCTCATTTTTTATGCGACGGACAAATCACAAAGGAAGGTTTTTATGAATCAACGTCTTTTTATTTTGTTTCTGTGTATTGCCGGATTGTTCGTGGCCGGTTGCGGGGGCGAGAAAAAGCCCGATGGGATGCCCACGCTCCATAAAGCAACACTCACGTTCACTCAGGGTGGCACTCCTTTGGCGGATGCGACGATCACATTGACCCCTCAAGATGCCGCCAATGTCAGGTGGCCGGCAGGTGGAACGACCGACAGTCAAGGGGTTCTGCACGTCAAAACCATGGCGCAATATGATGGAGCTCCTGCCGGAAAATACAAAATCATTGTGTCAAAAACCGAAACAGAGGGAGCAGCCGCCCCGACAGAGTCATCCGATGCCGCAGGTGCGAGACCAGCCGTCAGCACTCAGAAAATGTATAACTTGATTGAGAAAGATTATCGTTTTGCCGATACCACGCCCCTGACAGTGGAAATCAAGGCGGGCAAGAACGAGGAAACTCTTGAGGCGGGGAAAGCGGTTCGGGAACTGATTCCCGTTTATACAAATTGATCCGTTTTGTTCCACTAAAATTTAGTTTTGGAGATTGCCTCATCCCGGCTTCTGTCCCGTGAGGGACAGGATGTTGATGGTGATTTATGACAACAAAAAACAGTTCAATCCGGGGATTGCACGGAGTACCGTTTCATCCCCGGCTCATTGGAGGGCATATCATCTTAATTTTTTGTTTTCGCGTTTCCCTATCGTCATGCCCGATCTTGCATTCAAACGACTGACCGCCGGTTTACCTGTGCTTTTTTCGATTTGTTTGCGGGCGACCTGAGCGGCTTTCGCTCCTTCCACCGCCACTTCCGCGCTTTCGTCGAAGTTGGCCGGTTGCCGTATTTTTGCAGGTAGTCGACCAGCGGCAGCACTTCGGCGATCTCGACCGAGCCGACAATCGCCCCGCGCGGATACCCGTCGGGGAGCGGACAGCCGAGTTGCGTCAAAATCTGCTCCGCCGATTCGTCGGATTCGAGCGACTGGCCGCTGTGAATGAAAATCGGCCCGCGATGTTCCGCGTACCACTCACGATTTTCGACGCACTTGTAACCGTTCACAATCGCCCAAGCCCACGGCCCATGCAACGTCAACGCTTTTGTCGGCAAATTTGTATGTGACATCCTTTTGAAGATTTCCACTGTCGTTTTTTAAACGTTCATGAATTTTTTTTCACCACGAAGATCACGAAGTGAGCCGCGTCGTCTTGCAGCTCGATTGAAAATCGTTGTATTGTTTGGATTGATGTTACGAACCAACTGTCGGGCGAGATGCGCCCCCACTTGTGTCAAACCACTCGTGAGAGGCAGGCGTTTGTCATAGATTTATTCTCAAACTCATCTTTGGTTTGTTTTCCACTCAATTTTGTTGAAAATAACGATAAATAATTTCTATTTTATCCGATTTGGATAAATCGCCGGGATTTGACCCCGGACAATTTTCTGGAATGATCGCATTGTATTTTTCAAAATACTCAATCCAATATGCCGGCAAGTTTCCGTCAGCATCACGAAAATTCATACTGACAGGTTCAAAAATCGGCATATTCTGACTATTCAGGAATGAAACCTGAACTAATTCGCTGCAATAATAAGCATCGTTATCGGGGGAAAAAACAAAATCGTATGGTTTTCCCAACAGATTTTCAGCGCGAACAAGAGCTTGGGGAATCAATTTGCGGTACTCCTGTTTCAGCCGTCCAACAGCCACAATCGGTTTTTCTTCCAATGTCGCCGAACGCAACATAAATGTCTCCAGAGGTGTTTTACTAACTCCTACCGGCGGTATTGCTTCAATGACGAATGTCGCGTCGTTTTCAACAAGAACAATTCCTACGTGCGTGTAATTGATGTTGCTTTCCCCAATCGTTACTTTGGCGATCGCTTCGCTCATCCCGCCTTTGTCAACCTGAAACAGTAAATCGCCCGTTTGAAGACGAAAACTATCGACCGAAGTCGTACAACCACAAAACAAGGATAAAAAAATGAGCATAAAGTATTTCAATTTCCTTGGTAAATATTTCATCATCGCTTTATTTGTCATTTTCAATTTTCTACTTCGTTGTCCCACTGCGCTGTTACTTAGAGCGTATTAAAAGTAAGTAACGACTGACCGCCGGTTTGACGGTACTTTTTTCAAGCCCTTGTATTTTTTGTACTCGCGGGTCGTCATGCCGCTCCACGTTTTGCTCGTCAGGTCGGTCAGGTCGGCGTATTCCTTGCCCTCTTGCACGCCGCTTTTGTCCCATTCGTCGGTGAGAGCTTTACGCACTTCAATGGATTTGATCCGCTGGTTGATCCAATTTTCGCTGTAACCCAAGCGGCGGTAATTCTGGATGGCACGCTCAATGGAAAGCTCCGGGTCAACCGTTTCGTCAATGCGTTCGTTCCCCACTTTTGCCAGCCACATTTTGAACGGTTCCGCCTTTTTGCTGGGAACGGATTGAATGATACGCAAAACCTGCTCGGTGTCGGCAACATCGGTCAGACGCATTTTGCCGTCAGGGGCAAGCATTTTCAAACGGTCACAATTTGTGACCGTTTCATTTCCCTCTGCAATTAAGCGTCCTTTCAATACTGTCCAATAATGACGAGGATTATTGCTTTCTGTGAGAATTGCAATAATATCCACCACCGAAAACCACCATTTCTCGTTTTCTTCGTCCCAAGTGGCACGAACAGGTTGTTTTTCGAATATTTGAATTTTGTCCGGCATATTTTTTCTCCATTGGATTTATTTTCAAACCGTTATAAATTGTAACCAACTCGTTTCCTCCACGAAAGGCAGGTCACCAAGAACCGGAAGCGAAGAACTCGAGCCGTGATCTGTGATCACGGAATGTGCAGCCAACTTCCAGATTGTTCAAGTACGAAATCGTGTAGATGACAATGTGAATAACAATACTTTCTCCGTATCGGGCGGGATCGTTCCACTCAATAAATCAATGAGTTTCCGAATTTCAGCCATTTGTGCTTCGTTCGGCAGTGCATAAGAGCGATTGAAGTAAAAAAGCCAATGGGAGAGCGATACAAGAGCTTTTTTCTTGATCGCTTCCTCGCTGTTGAACATGGTTTCAAGAATATGAATCAGACGCGACCATTTGGAAGCGGTAAAAAGGATGTCCATACATTTGAAACGCGTATGCACGAACGATGTTGTATGGAAAATCTCTTTCACTCGATCATAATTCGGTTGCCCGTTTTTCAAGATGAGATTCCGTGCGGTTTTTACAATGCCCGCCCTGGCATCGTCCAACATATCGGTTATCGTTGGGCCGTATTCTTCACGATTCAATCGCATTAACGAAGTCATCGCGGATTTGACAACGCCGATTCGAGAGTCATGAAGATACGCTGCGATTTCCTCCGTGTCACTTGGTAATCCTTTCTCACTTAACCCATATATCGCCGCGACGGGGGACGAATGAAGGTGATTGAGGTAAAAATCGTGATAATCAAATTCCGGTGCTTGTTCCCGCATGGCATTTTGTGCGAATTCCCTGACCTCAGCGTTTTTGTCGAGCAGAAGTTTCCCGGTGATTTCATAAAGATTGCCTGCTCGCGTATCACGAAGATATTGGAATGCCAGCATACGGTTCATAGGATACTTGTCATTCAAAAATTGACAAATCACCTCGTCCATTTTCACGCCGCGGCTTTTGAGATTCCTGAAAATCACCGCCCGCAAAAACGGATCGGGTTCACAGGCCAGTCGCTCAAAAGCCAACATTGTATTCAAGCATGGCACGGCAAATAACACATCAATGCAGATTCTTCGTGTCCTGATCTCCGTGCTTTTCAACCCCATCATCAAATCGTATTCTTTTGCCGCCAAAACCGCAAAAAACCGGTTTGTGAACTCGCTGTGGGAGCCGCGTGTACTCCTTATCAATTTATCCGCATAAGGCAAAGCATCAAGGATTTCACCGTCCGACAAATGTTGCAAGCGATGTGTGAACGCCGCAGATGCAGCCTCACGCACTTGCGGAACCCAATCATTTTGCCGCAAAAGGATATACGGTAACGTTCCATCATAGTCCTTCATCATTTGAACGGCTTTCTCCCGGATATAACCGTTCGGATTGAATGAAGCGAATATGATGACCGCACGACGTTCCGAGATGCTCATTCGCGGCGTCAAAAAGCTGTTAATATCCAATGCCCCCCAATCAATGCTCCATTCCATTGAAGTGGTTTGACGCATTTGTTCGTCAATGCGAACAATATCGTTAAAAGAAAAAGTTCCAAGAATTTCGTCCAAAGCTCTTGCCGCAGCCAGTTTTGATGGATTATGTTTTTCTGAAAAGACACAAAAGATCCACGGAATGCGGCTGTGATCGCCGTTGTTCAACGCGGCAATATTCTGTTCCAAATGGTCCACAAACCAACTGCGTCTTTGCCACCAAAACATTCCATCACCTCTGTTTTCATCCGGTTCATGCACGTCGCAGAGCGACGCGGCTAACGGTACTCACTTTGTGGCTCTTCGTGACTTCGTGGTGAAAAACAAAAATCCGTGTTTCATACGTGCCAATCCGTGGCCAATGAAAATCTCCTCATCGAACGCGGTGCAGCACTTCGCCGGCGTGGTCGACGACGAGGATGCCTTCGTGTTCCCGGTTGCGGTATGAATCAATATTCATGGACCGCCAATCGCGGTAATGGAGCGCGACCTGTTCCGTTTTTTCCTTTGAAATGCCGGTTGCCAATGTGACGGTGATGCGCGGCTTTTCGATGCCGTTTTCGTAAGTTCCGAGACCGCGAACGTGCGTCGAATGGGCAAGCACGCCGCCGGGGACAGAGGAAAATCTGTCCCACTGTTTGAGGAAGTAATCACGAACGTGGTAACCGGTTTTTTCGATAAAATTGCCGTGTGTCCGTGAAATTTCGGTGATGTGCGGCGCGTAAATGATCAACTCGCCGCCATCGGCAACGACCGGCTCAAGTTTGTACATGACCTTGCCGGCGGTCCAGAGTTCGTCGTACATTTCCGGCGCAATCCCGATCACCAATTTGTACGGCTTTTCCTTGTAAACAATGTGACACTTGCTGGAAAGATCCGCCGCCTTCGACCACGATTCGAACGCGTCGCCGACGAACAGGCCGACAAGCGTCCCTTCGTTAACGACCATGTTGACGTTGACGACCGGGCGCGGGAGCAGTTTGGCCGCCTCGTTGATGACGCGGCGCACCGGCGTCTCTTTTTTGCCGATCACGTCAAAACAGGTGATGACCGCGCCGAGCCAGTGAAAGAAATTGATAAACCCGAAATTGCTGATCCCGGGAAAGAAATACTTAAGCCCCCCGGAAACGCCGACCACTTCGTGCGGATAGGTCGGCCCCAAAATCATGTTGACATCGTAATCGCACACGAGCCGGTTGACGCCGATTTCGACGTTTTCACGCATCAGTCCGCCGGTCGCTTCAAAAATCGTCGCTTCGGAAAGTGCTCCCAACGTGGCAAACGTTTCCGGATTTTCCCAATGATGGTTGTAAATGCCGATGTTTTGATAAGTCGTTGCCCGTTCGGTTTCGGTCAGGCCCAGCATTTTGTTGATGGCCGCTTCCGGTATCGGTTGATGCGTTCCGAGTGCAATCAAAAAATCAAGTTTGGCAACCACCGGCGAAAGCGTTTCGACCATTTTGCGAAACATCACCGGCATCGGACAGGTTCGCGTGTTGTCAGGAATCAACACCAGCACTTTTTTGCCCGACAATTCCTTTTTGTCAAAGCCGCGTGAAAGAATTTCGCCGACTTCGGCTTCAGAGATGGCAACACCGGGATTTTTGCACTCGGAATAAATCATGATAAGAATTTTCTCACAAAGTCCTTAATCAGAGCACGAAGCGTAAGCGAGTGCCGAAACCAATGGTAAACGTATTTTGGGGCACTCGCTTACGCTTCGTGCTCTGATTTCTTAGTTTTTCACTTTTAATCAAGCCGATAACCATCGCGATAGACCGGTCGGATCAATTCGTCCAGTCCGGGGGTCGAAACATTGTTGGTGATTTTCATATTTTTTGAGTCCCATTCGATCATATCCCCTTCTTCGTTGGGCTTGCTTGCGTTCCAGACGGCGAGATTTCCGGTCAAAATCGCTTCCGCAAGCGGCCCGGCAACGTTCGGGAAGTTCGACCAGCAGTTCTCCGGTTTGTTTTCCCTGATTGCCGTTCCCCATTCCAGGGAATGAGTGGCATCCTCCCCGTCGGCACCAGTCGGAGCATAACGCACTTCGACATTCTTGACAGGTTCGGCACCGACAATCTGATTTCCACGAACATAACCTTTTTCACCAATGATCAGCGAACCGCTGATCGCATCCTCTTTGAAACCGTACTCTTTGCGCATTTCTTCGTTCGGCTTCCAACCGCCATCATACCAGGTAAACGTCAATGGGGCGAAATTTCCGCGAGCCGGAAACTGGAACGTGACTTTCGATTTTGACGGAAAACTGTCACGATTGTGCCCCGATGTTTTGGCGACCACCGAGACCGGTGCAGTCAATTCAAGCCCGACAAACGGCATGTTGAACGCGTGACAGGCGATGTCGCCGAGTGCTCCGGTTCCGAAATCCCACCAGCCGCGCCAAACGAACGAATGGTACGCGCCGGGGCAATAATCGCGAAATTTCGCCGCATTGATCCAGCAGTCCCAGTCGAGATTTTTGAGACCGTTCTCGATTTCTTCCCTGGGAAAGTCCGCAGGATTGGGACGATTGATCCCTTGCGGCCAGATCGGACGATCCGTCCAGATATGAATTTCTTTGACCGGTCCGAGCACTCCTGCTTTAAGCTGCATGGCCGTTTCCCGCAATGCCTGACCGGCACTTCCCTGGTTTCCCATTTGCGTGCAAACTTTCATCTCGCGGGCGGTATCCGCCATAAGCCGCGATTCGTAAATGGTTCGCGTCAACGGTTTTTGTGCGTACACATGTTTGCCGAGACGCATCGCCATCAGCGACGCCGGAGCATGCATGTGGTCAGGTCCGCTGACGGTCACCGCATCAATGCTTTTGCCCAAGTCATCGAACATTTTGCGGAAATCCGTGTAATCTTTCGAACGCTCAAAACGTTTCTTGGCATTGGCAAGCCGATCGCGGTCGACGTCACAAACGGCAACGATATCCCCCCATCGGGAAGCGTTATTGATGTCCCCTTCCCCTTTGCCACCGATTCCGATTCCGGCAACGGCGATTCGTTCGTTCGCCGACGCCCGGACATTCGGCGTCACCCCGGCGGCGACCCAAAAACCGAGGCCTGTCAATGCGGTGGTGGTTTTCAAAAAACGACGACGTGAAATTCTTCGTGTCATGGCAGGTTCTTTCAAAAAAATGTGTCTTACCAATTCTTAACGCCGAGCCTGCTCGGCGGCTACATGTCAGTACAACACCCTCATTTTATCAAAAATCGTGAGAAAGTTCGACAAAATGACAAAAAAACTCTTGTTTTTTTAAGTGTGCTTCCATATTGTACATTTTTGTAAAAAGTGACACTTTTCATTGAGGCGAAGGCTGCCGTCCCTGCCGACTGCGGTTATAATGACGTAATCAACAGAAAGAACACTCCCCGCGATCTGCTGCACTTTTCAGCTTCCGGGTACAAAACGACTCCTGATATACCGCAGCCGGTATGGGCGGCAGCCTTCGGCATCGCGCAGACGCCCTGCGATGCAGGGTTTGCCGTATTCCGCTTTCGGAATTTTAGTATACACTCCAACGAAATCATGTAAGAATCATGAAGACTGAAGAAAACAATCGTTTCGATGGCACGAAGACTTTTTTGAAGACGGAAACCGTTTTTTTTTGGTCCATTGTGTGCAGCTTTGCTCTTGTCTGGGCCGTTCTTCCGACACTTTTTCACACAGGGTATCGTAATGATGTCATTGAAATCCTTTTCATCGGAAAAGAATGGGTGCCTGCCGATGCCAAACATCCGGCACTCCCCTCTTGGCTCACGGAAATCGTTGGTCTGCTGACGAACCGCACTTTTATCACACCGTTTCTTGCCGGTCAATTTTGCACGATCGTCACCGTCTGGTCGATTTGGCGATTGGCCCGATTCGTTCTTGCGGAAAAACACGCGATGATTGCCGCCTTTGCGATCCTGCCTTTTCGCTTGTTAACAAATGAATCCGTTCTTTTCAATCACAATTTGGTTTTGCTTGCGACTTGCGCCTTGAGCGTTTTTCTGGTTTTTCAAGCATTTCAAACCAACCGTCTCCCTGATTGGATTGCCGCCGGTGCTGCCATTGGCTTGGCCTTGCACAGCAAATACCCGTCGGCGTTACTTGTGGTTGCCATTCTGTTGTACATGATTCTCCGCCCCGCCGGCAGAAGGCATTGGTTTCATGCCGGTCCCTACGTGACGACCGTCGTTGCTTTTTCGATTTTTTTGCCACATCTCATTTGGCTTTTCAACAACGATTTCCCGACACTGACATATATCTCCAACACGGCCTCCAGTCGCCTTCAGGGAAATTTGTGGTCTCACCTTGTTTTTCCCCTGAGATTTGCGGCAAGCCAACCTCTTTACTGGATGCCCGCCCTAGTTGTTCTGCTTCCTGCGCTCGGTTGGCCCTGGACATGGAAGAGTGGCGCCATACTCCATGAAAATACTCGTGCAAAAGAATGTGAACGCTTTCTTTTCTATTGCAGCGTCATCCCCTTTGCGGTTTTTCTTGCCGTTTCCGCCTTTGGCATCCATTTACGCATGGTGTACGGTGCTCCGTTTTGGTGTTTTCTCAGTATTTGGTTGATGCTCCGTTTTCAAATCAGAGATCATCCCCGATTGCTCATGAAAACGGTCCTTTGTCTTGTCGGCGTTGAGGCAGTGATCATCACCGGTTTTATCGGGGAACAATTCCTGGGAAAACCACTTGCTCCCGCCTATTTACCGATGGCCGTTTTGTCGCAGGAATGTGATCGCGTCTGGCAGGAGCAACACTTTAATGTTCCTTGTCCTTATGTCACCGGAGACATGATTCTGGCAGGTCACGCCGCCTACCGAATGTCAAACCGTCCCACCGTTCACAAGAATGGAAGTACATGGTCCAGCGATGAAGATGTCAATCGATACGGAGGTCTCGTCGTTTGGCCCATGGAAGGCAACTCCGGACGGGAGAATGCCCCATCGTGGGTGCGGGAACGTTTTCCCGGAGCGAAAGTGCTCCCGCCTGATACCTTGGTTTTGTCATATCCCCCCCTGGTCCAACGGCGTTTGCCTCCGTTGAAAGTGGGGATTGCCGTCATTCCTCCCCCTTGAAAGTGCGATAAAATCGAGAGCGAGTCGCACTGCGGTGGTTTCGGCGAAACCACCCTGCCTTCAAAGACCCAAACTTTTTGGAGACGGACAGTATTTCGACAAAATGACAAAAAACCTCTTGTTTTTTTAAGAGTATTTTCATATTGTACGTTTTTGTAAAAAGCGATGTTTTCAACAAAAACGAGAGAATTCTCTGTGAAACCCCAAATTGACATTGGAGCGTTTTTTTTCGCCTTGACATTTTGTTGCATGGGATGTTGTCTCGATCAGTCCCGCTGGCATGTTCCTGACATTATGCATCCGGGACATATAGATGATCAAACGTACAACAGGCGGATTTCCGATCCGCTTCCCAGCCCGTTTCCCGGACCGGGAATGGCCTCCAAGTATAACGGGATTCGTCCCCGTGACGCAGACAAGCCGTGGGACCCGACGTCGGAACAGGCACTTTCTTCGATCGGGGTCTCTCCCCCGGAATTTCGAAACACAAAATAAATTCCCGATGACAGGTTTCCATACTTGCGAAAAGTGATAAAATTGTGTAGGATAGGCAGGTTAATGACAATCGACCTTGTCTCATATTGAATATACCGTACAGGTATTACCATGGACATAAGAGTTTGACAGCAGCGACCGGTTGAAGGTAAGGAAGCTGCGGTTTTCGTGGCCACAAAAAGTCGGGTGGCGGCTCAGCTTTTGTGTTCATGCCAAAATACAGCGTCATTTGAAAATTGCGGCAAAACATGAATCACACGTTGGCAGAGCTGGCAAAACTTGTCGGAGGGACATGTACGGGTGACCCATCCCTTGTGATTCGGGGGGCTGCTCCGATCCACAACGCCGTCCAGGGAGACATCACGTTTGTCTCAAATGCCGAGAAGATTTTTTATCTGCAAAATTGCCAGGCGTCCGCGATCCTTGTGTCGAAAGGGATCAACGCGGAACCATTTGCGATGATTCATGTCGCCGACGCCACCAAAGCGTTTGAAACGATTGTCAAACTTTTTTCCCCTCCGCAAACCGCTCCGCAACCCGGCGGCATTTCCCCGCAAGCCGTGATTTCCCCTTCGGCCAAACTGGGGAAAAATGTCAACATCGGCCCGTTCGCGGTGATTGGAAACGATGTCGTCGCCGGCGACAATGTGACGATTCATCCCGGCGTTCAAATCATGTCCGGTTGCCGGATCGGAGATGATTCCGTGATTTTTCCCAACGCCGTACTTTACGAAAACACGGTCCTGGGCAAACGGTGCATCATCCATGCCTGTGCCGTGTTGGGGGCTTACGGTTTCGGCTACGATTCGTCATCCGGAAAGCATCTTTTGTCGGCACAACTCGGCAATGCCGCTCTCGGCGACGAAGTCGAAGTCGGGGCGTGCAGCACCATCGACCGCGGAACGTATGGCCCGACTTTCATCGGCGAAGGGACTAAAATCGACAATCTCGTCATGGTCGCCCATAATTGCCGTCTCGGAAAGCACAACCTGATCTGTGCAAGCACGGGCATTGCCGGAAGTACGACCACCGGCGATTACGTTGTGATGGCCGGACGGGTCGGCGTCAAGGATCATGTGCATATCGGAAAAGGAGCCGTGCTTGGCGCAATGGCCGGCGTGATCGGCGATGTGCCGGCAGGTTCGCGCATGGTCGGCATCCCGGCGACTCCGGAAAAGGATCAAATGCGGATGCAGGTCGCAAAAGCCAAACTCCCTGAAATGCGCCGTGAACTGAAAGCGTTGCAATCCGCCTTCGCCGGGTTACAGGCCGACTTCGTCGAACTGCAAAAACGGATTGCGGAAGAATAACCGTTTTTGCAATATTTGCTCTAATATTGGCATGGACACAAAAGTTGTAAAAAATCATTTCACATTTCCTACTTATTCATCCACATGACAAACGACGAAATTCGACAAGCAGTGATTGATATTCTTTCGGATATTTCCCCGGATGAAAACCTTGACAACCTTGATGACAACAAGCCGTTCCGCGACCAGTTGAGTCTCGACAGCATGGACGTGATGGACATCATCCTCGAACTCCGCAAACGTTATCGCGTCAATATCCCGGAAGAGGACTACGGCAAACTCGATACAATGGCCAACACGGTGGCGTACCTCGCACCGATGTTGAGTGGGGAGTAGTGGCCGATAATAGCAGCCCGGAGCGTAAGCGACGGGGTATTGCCCCGGTTGATCGTCCACACCGCTTCGACCCCCGCGCTTACGCTTGGGGCTGCTATTTCTTGCGTGCAAACGCTTACGAAGTGAAAGCCATGCCTGACGACAATGTCGACAATCCTAACGCACCGCCGATGCCGGTTGGAGAAGAGATGAAAAAGCCGCTACCACACATCGTTGCCAGACGATGGTGGTATGCAATGTTGATTGCAAGCGTGATTCCATTGTTGTTTTTGGTGGTATCCTGGGTTGCTGCCGCCATTTATGAGTTGGGCGGATGGCGGACTTCTGTTGATCATGATGATTATAGTTGGATATCGGTTACCTTTGGATTGACTTTTCATGTCGGCCTGCCCTCATCAGTCGTGGCGATATTGATTACATCCTGGTGGCGTCTGGGGTTGATTTATAGATCGCTGTTATTGTTGTTATGCAATATTATCCTGTTCTTTGGGATGTTCATTATGGCGTCATGTTATTAGAACTTGTTATTCATCCGTCATGCGCGTCACAAGGTGACGCGGCTAACAACTTTTCACTATTCGTTATTCACTTTTCACTTCCATGTACGACGCGGTGATCATCGGCGCAGGCATGTCCGGCCTGGCGGCGGGGATACGGTTGGCCCATTACGACAAGCGGGTCTGTATCCTTGAGCGGCACAAAATGGTCGGCGGGCTCAATTCCTATTACCGGCAAGGTGACAGGAACTTCGATGTCGGTCTGCACGCGATCACCAACTATGCGAAAAAGGGGGTCAAAACCGGTCCGCTTTCCCGGTTGCTTCGTCACCTGCGATTTCAATGGGAGGAATTGGCGCTCGTGCCGCAGATCGGCTCGAAAATTGCGTTTCCCGGCGTCGATCTCCGGTTTACGAACGATTTTGCCCTGCTCGAATCGGAAGTCGCCCAAAAATTTCCGAAACAGATCGACGGTTTCCGCCGCATGATCGGCGAACTGATTGATTATGATCAACTCGGACTTGGTGCCGGCGGCGGCTCGGCAAGAGCGTTCGTCGAACGGCATCTCAGTGACCCGCTACTCGTCGAAATGATTTTCTGCCCGCTTCTGTATTACGGCGGTGCCCGGGAAAACGACATGGAGTTCGGGCAGTTTTGCATCATGTTCCGGTCGATTTTTTTCGAAGGGTTTGCCCGGCCTTATGCCGGGGTGCGGCTGATCATTCAAAAACTGCTGCAAAAGTTCAAGAATCTCGGCGGCGAACTGCGGCTTCGCGCCGGGGTGACCGACATCATTTCAAAAGACGGCAAGGTCGAAAAACTGCTGCTCGAAGACGGCACGGAACTGCGAGCCAAAAAGTTTCTTTCGTCGGCGGGCTGGCGGGAGACCATGCGGCTGTGTCACGAAACAAACGACCTGGCGGAACAACCGGCGGGTCAATTGTCGTTTATCGAAACGATCAGCGTGCTCAAACACGACCCGAAAAAGCTGGGGCACAGCAGCACCATCGTCTTTTTCAACGATTCGCCGAAATTCGCCTACGAAAAGCCGGATGGCTTGGTCGACGTGCGGAGCGGCGTGATCTGCTCGCCGAACAATTTCGAGTACGACGAGCCGCTCGGCGAAGGAATGATCCGCATCACGGCACTGGCCAATCACGACCGCTGGGCCGCGCTCGGCGAAACGGAGTACCGGCTCGAAAAACTGCGCTGGTACGACAAAACGCTTGCCTCGGCGGTACGGTTCGTGCCCGATTTTCGCAACCATGTCATCGACACCGACATGTTCACACCGTTGACGATCCGCCGTTACACCGGGCATGACAACGGCGCGGTGTATGGCGCCCCCGACAAAAAATACGACGGCCGCACGCATCTCGAAAATCTCTACGTCTGCGGCACCGACCAGGGCATGGTCGGCATCGTCGGCTCCATCGTCAGCGGCATCACGATTGCGAATAAGTATCTGCTGGGAGGAACGTGATTTTGGCCGTCGATTTTTTTAACGCGGAAAGACGGAATTTGCGGAAATTTTCAAAACAAAATTCCGTCCCTTCCGTTTTTCCGCGTCTTCCGCGTTGAAAAACAACTTCAATTTTGATCAAGATTGGTCATCAATCAGAAACACAATCAATTGTTTGGGGCCGTGCACGCCGAGGATGAGGATTTTTTCGATGTCGGCGGTGCGGCTTGGGCCGGTAACGATCAGGAACTCGCCATGTTTCTGGACGGGGAGTGCCGGGTCGACCGGGGCGGTGAGCCGGGCGGAAATTTCCGGCCACACGGCGGGCAGATGTTCGCGAAGCATCGATTTTGTCGCGATGACGAAACAGACCGGCGACAAGTAACAGAGCATCCGGTCGAAAGCCGCCGACGAGGGCACGACGCAACTGCCGGTGTCGGCCAAAAGGAATTCGGCTCCCACGAGACTTGCGTCCAGTTCGGCCATTTCAGAACCGGACACGTCGTCCGGTTTGGCCGGGGCCGTCACCAACTCGCAATCTCTTCCAAGTACAGTCAAGGCGGGAGACTTTTGGAGGAGTTGCTCCACCACGGGACGTTTTGCCACACCGATTTTTTTGGCATTCGATGTTTTGAGCCGTGCCTCCACCTGATGCGCGGCCTCTTCCCACGAGGGGCAAAAGACAACTTCTCCGGCCACCAGGGTGATTGATTCCTGAAAAATCTTCGCCATTTCATCGACCGTTTTTTGTTGTGCCGGCCAAACTTGCGGCGTCGGAGGCAATTCCGAAGGTCCGGGATGAGCGTTCAGGGCGGTACGAATCCGGCTGAGGATGAGATCGCGACTTGACATGATTGTTTGTTTCCGGTGTAATAGCGTCTGTCTCATAAAGGTTAAGACCTCACGACGGGAATGTCACGCAAAGACACGAAGTCACCAAGACCGCAAAGGGGTTTCAAATACTTGAAAACTCTTTGCGTCTCCGCGTGAAATCCCCAATGATGAAACGGACAATAGTCGATTGGATTTTTATTTCGGGATGGAACGTAATGCGTCATTTTGAATTCGCTTGAGATAATTTTGGTATCCCGGATTTTTCGGGTTGAGGAACATGGCATGTTTGATGGCGTCTTTGGCTTGATCAAACTGCTTGTTTTTATGATACGCAACGGCAAGCCAATAGTGCCAGTCGGCCTGGAGCGGTTCTTCGCGACATGCCTGCGTCAATTGTTCAATTGCGGAAAAATAATCTTCTTTGAAGATGGCGTAACGCCCCAAAAAGTAGCGTTTTTGTCCTTCCGTTATTGTGATGTCTTTTCCAATGACATCCCGGAATTCTTCCAACAAAACGGATTTGATCTCAGGCTTGATTTCCAAAGAAATGCTTTGATTCAACAGCGACAAATAAAATTGCGGTGCGTCGGGAAACGTTTCCCTGGCAAGAACGGCGGCGTTTTCCGGCGTGAGAAACGGCATGACGGCCTTGAGAATCGGCTCGCGATACACATTCGAAAGCGTGAGAGTTTGCTTCCAATAGGAACGCGCCGCTTCGTTGTTGCCGACGCTGTTTTCGATGGTTCCGGCAACATACCAGGCATAAGAACTGAACGGCGACACCATCACGGCACGTTGAATGCTTTGTTGCGCAAAGCCGTCTAATTCGTTTCGCGGGTCCAGCAGCGGAAGAATTCTTGCGAGATGCAAATGCGTCATGACGGACATCGGATTCGCCTGTCGGGAACGGATGAGGTCGCGAAACGCCGGGACAAGCGTCTCTGCGACGGCCGGGTGGCCGCAAATCCGGTCCACCGGCACTTGAAACCCGATTTTTTGGTAAGTTCGCAGGTTTTTACGAATATTTTCGAGTGATGTCGCTTGCCAAAAATCTTCCTTTTGCTTGTCTGAGACTTCGCCTGCGGTTGCAAGAATTTCATGATACAAAAGCAAATGATAAAGATGGATTCTTGCTTCCGCCAATTCCCGAACGGTTTCCGCTTGTCCCGGTCTCTGTTGCAGAGCCTCCTCCAGTTGATGAATTGCCGCGGCTAACGACTGAGGATCAATTTCCCTGATATTGTCCCAAGCCGGGAGTTGTTTTTTGGCCGTTTCAATGTTGACAATCTTTCCGATCTCTTTTTGTCCCCAAACCAACAAGCCCAAAAACAGAAAGCCGGCGATCACCATGCCGATTCCCTGAATATTCGAAAATCCGAAAACATTCGATGAACTCGAAGTACCGGCGTCCTGTTTTTTTGAAATGCCTGCAAACAAGACGCCGCAAAGAACGGCAAGCAACAAGGCATTGGACGTGATATAAGTCCCGAAGTCGAAGAGTGATGCAACACACTGAAAAATCAGCACCATCAAAAGCCCGACCCCCAAAGCGGGGAACCAGTCGTCGTTTTTCGAACGGGTAAGGCGAACGGACCGGAAAAGTCCCCACAAAATACAAGCGATAAAGAAGAGAAAACCAAAAATCCCGGTTTCCACGAAAATTTCGAGGTACTGGTTTTCCGCGTGGAGAAAAATTCTGTTGTTGGCCACAAATCCGTCATGCAAAAGATTGGCGTAAGGATAAGTTCCGAATCCCGTTCCCTTCCATTGGAAATCACCGGCGGTTTTCATGGCGTCAAGCCAATTGACCGTTCTCATGCCGTCGCTGTTTTCGTCGAAAATGGATTCCAGACGATGTTGCACTTTTTCGTCAAGGCCGGCCCAAAAGATCAGGCCCACTCCAAAAACAAGAACTGCGGAAAAGACAATCGCGGAAAGTCCCGTCCGTTTGATGGAGAGAACCGCAATGACTCCGAACAACAACGCCGCTGCCAAGGCGATGGAACCGCCCCGGGAAAGCGAAATCAAAATACCCGAAATGATCAGAGCGGCAATCACGCCCCAGAAAAGCGTCCGTGGCGAGAGAGAACCGGTGAATTTATTCCAGAATCTTTGCGCCGGCGTCAGGTAAGCGTCGTCGTATCGTTTGTCCCACCGGACGGCGGATTCGTTTTTTTGATTCGAAAGAAAGAAACTGTAAAGAACCATGGTCATCACGGCACCGAAACACATTCCGAGATAACCGGCGGCGTTGTTATGGTTTTCAAACGTACTGAAAGCACCATGTCCGAGTGAATCAAGCAGAAAGTTTTCCGCATGTCTGAAACGCCGCACGATTCCGAAAAAGGCAAGCAAAGCACCGTTCACGGACACGGCACCCAATAAGAGATAAACGGCGAAACGATTCTTGAAAAGCATTTGTGCGGCAACGAAGGCTCCGCAAGCCAGCAGAAAACGCGCCAGCAAATGCCGGGTTGCCGAGGGATAGATGCTGGCCGGAGCCGGAGAGTCGCCCGACATGGCATCGGGTTCGTGTTTTTGAATGAAACGAAGTTCCGCAGAACCCGGTTGCGGCAGCAATTTCTGCCGCAGTTCCGCCGTCTTGGGCGACCAGCGTTTCAATGTTTCCGGCGACAGCGGCTTCAGTTGCAATCCGATCAACAGAAGCAGCAAAAGAAGCGGAATCATGACACCGGGAAAAGGAAAACAACTTTTTCCGTCCATCAGCAGCGCGAGGATTCCGCAGGCCAAGCTTGCCATGACCGGGAGAAAAAGCCACCACTGGACCAAGTGCGATTCACTCCCCAACAGCCAGGGGGAAATCAATACTGCAATCACAATCAGGGATTGCCCCAAAAGACGAACAAATTGAGCGATTTGATGAAGTGCCATGATATTCTATTGTGCTGGAAATAAAAAATAAGCGTGTCCGGTGAATCGCCGGTCTCGCCGAAATCGATCAAGTGTCCCATTTTGCGAGTTTTTTGCATTTCGGCGCAACCAGCAGCCGTGGAAGCGGAATGCGTTGTTTGTCGAGCCGCAACTCGGTGACTTTGACCGCCTGGACGGACTGGTCGATGCCGATCCATTTTCGATTAAGCCGCTCCGCCACCGCGATTGTTGTCCCCCCACCGACGAACGGGTCAAGCACGAGATCACCTTCGTTGCTCGCCATGCTGATGATGCGTTCCATTAACGCTTCAGGCTTCTGAGTGGGATAACCGATTTTTTCCTTTGATGATTGAACGTTGATAATATCAAGCCAAACATCACCAAGAAGAGTGCCTTTGGAATTACTCAAATATCGTTTGATACATAGACGTCCAGATTTTGCTTTTGGGAAATAAATCAATCCTTCTTTATCCCATTTTTTCATCGTTGCAATTGGACATCGCCAACCATTTGTATTTGGTTTATATCCTTTATAATCATAATCATATCCACCTGGACGAGTGTTTGTTAAATCACCCAAACGATATAAATCTTTACCGTCCCCATCATCAAACTTATAAAAATCACTGGTATATTTCTCGGTTAAAGCACCGTAAACAGGATTGTAAGTAAATTTCGTTGATTTTGTAAAATACCATATTGTATCTTTAAGAACAGCCAATTTCTTCTTTGCGTCGTTATGAGCGTTGGTTCTTTGCCAAATGATTTCACCTCTAAAATTATTTTCCCCAAAAATCCTGTCAAGAATATGCACCCGGATATAAGCATTCGCGTGCCAGTCACAGTGCAGAAAGAGCGAACCGGTTTTTTTGAGGACGCGGTGCATCTGCTCGACGCGTTCCTTGAGCCAGAAGATGTAATGGTCAATACCGCCCGACCAGCGATCCTGGAACGACCGGATTTCGCCTGCGTCGCCCCAGATGACCTCATAGTTCCGATTACTGAAAAACGGCGGGTCAAGGTAAATCAAGTCCACCGATTCGTCTTCCAGCGTCTTCAAAATCTCCAAATTGTCGCCGAGAATGAGTTTGTTCATGATTACCGGGATATGCGGAAAATGGTTTTTCGCATATTTTATGAATAGTGAATCAAAAATAAAATGATTCGATTGTGTTTCTGCGAGAAATATTATTCACATTACCTTACCTCATCCCAAAGGGCAAGGCTTTCCGGTTCAAGTCTCTTGACTTTTTTTTGTCTGTGTGTATGCTTAATTGTGAATTTTGAAAATGTTTTTTCAGAGTACGTGTTATAACTAATTTGTTTTTATGTTGTTACATCATTTTTTGAAAGTAATTATTGTAACACAAGAAAATGTTTTTAAGGAAGTATCATGTCACCACAGGAAGGGCAATGGCCGGTATTGAAAATTGTTGCGCCGCAATTCAACTCGCCGCTGACACGTTTGATTCTCGAACTGGAGCATTTACGGCGGAAAGAATTGCGTGGAACAACATTCCCGGCGTTGTTTGGCCAACTCAAGCGACTTTTTCATTTGGCGGAAAGTCTTGGCTCAGCACGCATTGAGGGAAATCACACAACACTGGTCGAATTTTATGATTCCCGTTCGGAAACAGAAGGGTTGTTCAACAAAGAAGGCATCCGTGAAATCAAGAACATTGATGACACTTTGACATTTATCGAGGAGGTCATGGTTCCAAACCCGGAAACACCGATTGATCGTGCTTTTTTGAGTGAATTGCACAAAAAAGTCGTCAACCAATTGGACAGGGAAGGGGATCGCACACCGGGGGAATATCGTAAAGTCAATGTCATCATCCGGGGATCAACGCACAAGCCGGTTGACGCTTGCCAGGTTGACTTTCTGATGCAGGAATTGTGTGATTTTATCAATCGGCAAGACGAGCCTCAATACCATCTTTTGAAAACCGCCATTGCGCACCACCGCTTTGCATGGATTCACCCTTTTGCAAACGGGAACGGTCGTGTTGCGCGATTATTGACCTATACCATGTTGGTGAAGCTCGGTTTCAAAGTCG
>JGI20166J26741_11846696_pt1 | contig 20468 bp, 9 predicted proteins | sample TergutCu122P5_FD_26741 | JGI IMG/M metagenome (IMG submission 26741)
CACCCCCGATCGTCGTTTTGTGAAAAGTACATAACTCACACACTATATATACCAGACGGTAGAAAGTGTTGACACGTTTTACGTTTTAATAAATTGTGAAGTCTGAACTGGCTGCTGTCTTATCTTACACTGTTGTGCGAGCTCCAAATATAAGTCCAATAATCCATCTTCATCTTAAAACAGACAAAGATCCTAAAACTTTAACGTACATCTATAACGGAAATTTAAATTGTGTCAGCATTTTCTGCTGCACAGTCTACATCTCATAAGCTTGTCACACAGAAATAGATATCATTTCGCTAAACATTGATCGGTTTTCCTTTGTAATGGCAGTCCAGTGTTATTGTGGTTTCAGCTGGCGGTGGGATGAAAGGGCATATAGTAAGCATGAGTATATTGAATAATGTTAATGACGTAGTAGCATGGTGGGAATGATAACATTTGGGAATCGTAGCGTAGATTGGAAGGTAATATTTAAATAGCTATGAGGAATAGAATGAATTAATTTGGTTTTGAATACAGCCTAAAAATGTACGCGTGTGGACACTGAAATTAACTTTCGAGTGTCATACAATATAGGAAAGTATTTGATTAGCTGAGTTACTATTAACTTCTAACTAGGGCCATGTACCATTGTGGCGTTTTAGTTAAAGCCGTGTTACAACCAGCAATTGCATTATGCACTGTACACTGTACTTGCTGTGGTCTTAATACGATTTGGTCGCTTTGGAGTCATGTGAATATTTTGGCCATCGCTAGTAACAGGGTCAACATCATCAGTAGAACTTTGTATAAAGTTAGTTATGTTTTGTAATGATGGTTTCCTATCTCTGTTTGTATTTGTGTTTGCAGACGGGGAAACACTTCCACCGCACCTCCCTGCTCATTAAGGCCTTCAACCACAAGTTCCGTCTTGACCTCGAACTCAATACGTAAGTACAGTTGCTGCTGCTTTCTCTGTCGGCACTGAATTTCCTTAAGCTCGTGTCGACCAAGTTGCTTTAATTATGCCTGGTGACATTTTGATTCGTGCGTCCAGGAAATAAACCACAATGGTATTTTTACCTCGTATGAATCCTCTTCAATATTCTAGACCCGCCTGAAAAAAAAAATCACGGCAAGTTACATGCTATCTTCCTGATGTATGTGATATTTGAGGTTTGCACAGCATTTCTGGTCATCTGGGATGTTATGCTGTGTAGTAGGTTATTTTACTCCTGGAAACCTATTTAAAGAAGGCCAGTAGGAAGACCAGCGATATGCTGGGAGGAGAATGTTAGAAAAGATATACCGAAGTAAAAGTGCCAAATTGGAAGGCCCTTGTCCAGGATAGAAGAAGATGAAAGGAATTGGTTGAGAAGGCCAAAACTCTACATAAAGAGTTTTAGAGCCATAATAAGAAGTAGGTTATTTACCGTATTGTGACGATTCGAAAGAACTATGCGCCTGTGTCTGAATTTTAATTAATTCTTTCTTAAATAAAGAAGGTTGAGATTCCTATCAATCCTTAAACAGGAAGTCTCAGCATTCTTTTTTTAAAAAATAATTAATTAAAATATCCGAGAAAAAAATAGGCTAATTTGAATTCATGCAGCTTTTATCAAACCTGTGGTCACTAAAAATTTTTCAGAATTAAAGCAAAGGAACGTTGGTCGTGGAACCGTTGAAAAGAAATGTTGTAGATCCATTCGAGGGGTTTTAAATAATCAAAATTTTCTACGAAATTCGGTCAAACACAAATATATATTTAGTTAAATCAGCATAAATTTTGTTCAAGTCAGCTACATGTTTCAACGTGAATGGTCACAATCAGGCTGACCTCAAGAAAGAAAATAAGTACACAGATATGTTCAGGATTTAGATCTCAGTGCTTTATATATGTATTATATTATATTATATACACGTCAAGCTGGGTGGCCTTGGGAACGAAGAAGCAACCTGTAAGTCTTTTTTGAAGTTGTAAATGATTATGTAATGAAATACAAGGAAATTATTAATTTAGGTATTATGAAATTTAAGATAGAAAGATCTTAGGCGTTTTCTAGAGGAGGCTATGAAATGTCTATTGTTGTTGTACCTTGTTGTGGAAACTCTTGAAAAGGATTGTTGTTTTGCTACAAAGAACAATAGTTAATTTTGTCGTTTTTATTTAATTTAGTAACTTATACGTTTAATCTTCGTTCCCAAGGCTATCCAGCTTGATATTTATATATATGTATATAGAATACTATACATATATATATGTATATGTATATAATACTGTACATATATACAGCACTGAGATCTCAACCCTGAACGCAACCGTGTACTTATTTCCTTTCTAGTGGCCAGCATGATGTCCAGACATGATTGAAACATGTAGCAGACTTGAACTAAATATATGCTGATTTAATTAAATATATAGTTGTGTTTGACTCGTAGGTAACCTTTTTTTTTACCATGGCACAACATTCCTAGTGGCCAAGGTCTCCCCATTGTCGTGGATTCATGATCACACTCGGTTAGACACACCACAGTAGATAACTTTTATTACGTAAAAAACACAACGGAGATGAACTGCTTAAAAAGTAGCGTTTTTAATTTCTTGGTGCTGTAACCACTGTGATTAAAATTCCTGATCATCCAGTTCTTATCCCATGACTGAGTTTCCTCTCCGCTTTATCTGTGTTTTTACTGTAATGGTGAACTCTTGTCCAAGGCACGTACTATCCCTTTTTATGTAACGTACCTTATATAAGTGCAGACCCCAGTTCGTGGTTACAGCAGACATTTCACCTCTGTAGTCTTCGCAGTAGAATGACTTTGCTTTATTATTCATTGCATTACGTTCCATAAGAATGCAAACACCTTTTTTTTTTTCAGTGTTCACTGAAGACAAATGTGAAATTGTTTTTGGAAATATCGGGGAAATAAAACAACCAAATAGCGTGCATATAACTTAAGAGACTGGCTGTCTACAATATCATGTTTTATGCAGTGAACACTGAATGAGCCTTCAAATGTTCTTACAAACGACATTTGAGTAATCATGCCCGCTAGCATCCAAGTGATAGAAGCTTACAATATATGTGCCTCTTTTCTGTCTGCTTTCATGCATATCCGTTGTTACATGGGCCTAACACTTCCTATTGTCCCATGCAACGCCGCAAAAAAATATCGTCAAAAGTTCTCCTCACTCTCAGCCACGTGGTGGCACATACAAGAAGACAAAAGCTTCTATGAATGCAGGTATAAAACTTAATTGCATGAAAGAAGGGAGATTTGAGAGTAGTTGGCCGCTGTAAATTCCTGAATAAATACTCTTCTCCATGAAGTTAGTCAGTTGGTTAGAGACCCAGTAATTTATTTTGTTAGCCAGTCTGTTTTTGAGTTATGTAAATAGGAAATCTTTCTTGAAGATATTTTTTATACTTCTTATATATATATATAGATATGTATGTATATATATATATATATATATATATGTACATACATACACATATATATCCAGTCCATGGTTGTTGATTCAGTGTCACTTTTCCAAGAAAAACTCGTCAAAAAAAAATTATACACAAAATTGACACAGCTGTGTAGCTACTAGTGATGTTTGCTCTAAGCATAATAATTTTTGATAATAGGTTTTCTAGAGAAGATTAAATATTGTTATCCGTAACCGAAGATGTGGAACATCGTAACACGAGACTGAACACTTTTCAAAGCGATGATTAACGCCAATAAAAATAAGGACATGTGACCAGGATGAAGTAAAGAGCCAGAACCTAGCCGTCACCCCTTCCCTTAACCCCCACCCTATTTCATATAATTTATTATCAGACTAGTGTACAAGAGATGATCGAAGGTCTCGTGGCCCATCAATAACACGGCTTCCTTCCTACTCCTTCCCCGTCTTATATCCCTCTCGCCCCTCAAAACTTTTCTCATCCTCCTGAGTTCTTTTTCGGGATCAGTCTTGTTTAACAATGCCAAAGCCACAGAATAGGGCTGAAGTTAAAAGAAAATGGTTGTAGTCTTTTTGTAGCTCTTCTCAACACCCTGCTCTTCACTTGCTGTTGGAAAGAAAATTGATTGCTACGTTTGTAGAAGCGATAAAATGTACACGATGCTAAGTGCAATATTTGCAGGGTACGAGTAAAAAGGATAGCGCCGTCGTATAGAGCCGCAAACCTCTCTGTGATACGTGGTGTGGAGTCTCAGGTTAATATCACTGGGATGCATCTTTTAGCTCAAAGTTTCGTTGCTATAAGGCCGGGGGGGGGGGATGCGCTCCAGACATTTGTTACGTTAATATAATAATATCTTATACGATCTGAAGGAACTAAGTGTTTAGAGTAAACCTCATGTAGTCTACTCTATGTTTGCTACTTACGTTTATCGTCCTGTATATACACTACAATATTTTATTTCAAGACCTTACTTTTCCAATAGTCCACATATTCTGTCTATTTTAATTGCTTCCCGTCTTGATTTCAAAGTTTCGTTTCGATTTTCAGGCAGTGTACATACTCCAATAAATTACCTTCTTACCAAATATCATGCAGTAAGCTCCAGTGATCGTTTAGTTTCGTTCATCAAACCGGAAGTTAAAACAATATTCCGCAGTGCACAGAATTATTTGCGTGTTTTTCGAGAATCTGCCATCGTGCTTAATTTCAGGATGTTAAATTAAGTGGAACCAATTTCGCCTCATCTCACAAGTTTGCGCGCCGGAATTTTTATCTTTACCGAGAGTGGGAAAGTGAAAAATACGACTGTAACGTGGCTTTCAATAGCCTAAACGTCATACAGACATTTATAAAAATCAGCTAACTTGTTCAAAATTTCAGACAAACACACACGTACACACACACACTTGAGGATGATCTCTTAAGTATACTTCCTTGTCGTAATTTTTGTTTACCATTGAAGAATTTGTGCTGTACTTCGTAACAAATTTACATATTTATTAACCTTTTGGGGGCTAATGTTTACTTTATATATCAACAGTTCACGAATTTTGTATTCTGTTCATACAGTGCTTTTACGTATGTGTGGTTCTCAGAACAAACAGCGATTATTTCCCTACACGACACAAAGTGGTTCTTATAATCGAGACGAAATGTGTTTACTGCGCGGTGCGAACTGAGGCGCTAAATGCATTACAGGTTAATTTCGTCTTTAAAAGTTTAGTTGCATGTTGTAAAACAAAAACCTTAAATCACCTATAGGAATATACCTCAAAACCTGAAACTGATGCCTTTTTTGTCTCGTGCATCTAATTTAAAATGACTTTTGTTTTAAAATGTAAAAGTGTTTTTTTGCTGGTTTGTGTTTCCTGCCACGTCTAAAAGAAAACATTTTGTCCTTTCCTGTATGTACGGTAGCCACTGATCTTACAAAGATGTGCGACTGCTGTAGCATACGGCGTAGATTAGATTTGAATTCACATATCCATTACCTGCAGAGACCAAATTTATAATCTTGTGTGACCATTCTTATTTTTCTGTGTTGACAAGACACAAATATGTACCCCGGACGAAGGAAGATATAATTTATTATGTGTTTTAATACTCTATAAGTTAAAGATAAAGGTCACCCCAGGCACAGAAGGGAGCTAGAGGTATAGCTCCAACCTAATTGCAATCTCGACACTAGAAGCGGGTAGGAGGTCAACGCCACCCCCCAGCCACTTCACCCCCGGGAAAGATCCCGTACCCATTGTACAGGAGACTGGAAAGGCCTTGTGACCGGCCTGGACGGGCATGGAATATGTCGACCGCACGGGCATTCGATCCCCGACCGTCCGGCCCGTAGTGAGACTCTGAACCGACTGAGCTATACCGGTCGCTGTGTAAGTTAGAGTAAATAATACCTTTAAATTTGGTTATATCTCTTGCAGAGGTCAATCAGTTAATGGTATATGATGAAGTAATCGGGGTTTAATGTGTGAACCAAACGCGTCCCACATATAAAGAATGCGCCTGACATTTCGCTGTATTCAGTGTTAGGAGTTGCATCAGACGGGTTTATACAGAGTGTTCATCCCACCTTGTTGCTGAAGTTTTTTTTTCTTCCTGATGTCACGCTGTGCCTTCCAACGTTTTGAAGAGGCGTAGTTCCTTTGAAACGTCGGTAACTATTTACCGGTCGCACGGTGCAACGTCCCATAAAGCTGCAGTTTTATTGTGCCACAGTGAGAGCCTGAAATCTTGCAAGGTGGCTAGATTTAACGTCATGTTTCGGTCTTTGATGAGTTGTTTATATACACGCGTGTGGCACGTGGAAGTGAAGTTGGAAGTAGAGTCACGGTGAATATAATATTTGTGCCCGTTGCCAAACACGGCTTATGGTTACGTTGCCACGTGGACGTGGTAGTGTAATCAGGAAGACACTGAAACTTTGATGACAGATATTTGGGTCATTCTGCCATATTGTGTTTTGAAAATAACGCTCTGGGGTCACGTCCTATGTGACTGAGTTTATCGTTAAGCAGTCTTTCATTATTGTGCGGCACATAAATTACTTGCTTTACGTGTTTGCCTTTTGTATATTATCGGATACTGATGTTAACTGTTATTAACGTCATATATAATTAATGTTCCAGGTCTTACAAGTGCTTGTGCGGTTTAGGATGTGACAGAATGTGGCGAGCAAAAAGGTTCTCTACTCTCTCTCCCTCCCCCTTTCTCTCCCCTCCCCCTTGATCCTGTGACGTAACAATCTGCTTTTATTATTATAGCCAAGCTAACACACATAAGGGTCAATAAATCAAGGGGGCGCTGGGGGAGAAGCGAACCTCACCCAAGTTCAGTTCAGCTGCTCTATGGACATAGCTGCCACACACATGTTGTTATGAGGACCCTGTTGTTTGGTGTTGACTTTTCCTAAAGCCATATTGAAAGGTGCCATGTTACAGCCAGGATACAGGACACCAAATAATGATGATTATGTGCTTGTGGTACGGATTTATGAACGACGTAGATTGTATCGAAGTGGTATTGCTTCTCGTACACGGGATGTCTTTTATTGAAGAATGTGCTTATTTCCTTCGTTTCAGTGATAAAAAGCGACATTAGGCTGTTTAACGTAACACAAATTTACAATTCTGTATGCTCTTACTACATGAAACTTCGTTGTTTTTGTATTTGTTCTGGGGAAGGACAACAGCAGGTGTCAGTTCCGAAAGTGAAAGTTTTGTATCCTGTGTACTTCCAGGCCAACACCTGTAATTTCTCATATGTGTTTACAAGTGATACCTGATATGCTTCCCACGGCCATCAGAACGCCATAACTTCCACAACGTTCTCTTTAACTTTCTTCACCCCAAAGTTATTTTTGGATCTACTATTGATCGGACCGCGTGAGAAGAAATATGTTAGATTTTGAGATAAACAATACAAACCATTTTAATAGAGATGGCTTTGTTATTTGGCTTTCACCTATAAAACACACTAACTCTAAGTAACGTACTTAATGTTATAATTACCTTCAGTATTTTCTAGATTTAACAACCCCAAGAGTGTTTTAATAGAAGTGACAGTCACAAAATACATTACCATGGCACCAATTAAATTGAATTTCATCGCACACCAAAATTTTACGTTGCCGGGTTTTTTGTTGTATTCGAGAGGCTGGATACGAGATGTTGAGACTTGTTGGAATATAGTGTATTAAAAATAATCTTTTGTAATTAATTTTATACGTGAAAATTACTGAAGAAGCAACAATTCCTTCTTAGCAACCCCTTGGAGGGGGTTTATTCTTGGTAACTTGATAATTCCCGATTGGTCAAGAAATTGACTTCGTTTTATGGAACTCGAAGGTACATTAGTTATAAAACATTATTCTGCCTTTGGACCATATCCTGAGCCGGTTTAATCCAACATATTACGGTAGTCAACGGTTTCCTTACTCGGCCTTCAAGTTATTTCATTGAAATATATGGCTGATTTCTAGTTCAGTCACCATTTATTTCATTACGGCGGTTTGTCATTTTCTGCCTCTGTTATCCACTATCTCCATCACAGTAGTCCAGTTGCTTCATGACAGCACCTGGTAAGCTCCTTCCATGGTGAGGGAGTTCGTCAGATGTCGCTCTTTTCTGAGCCAGTTGGCAAGGTATTTTATCAGATGGTAGAAGAAGTAATGCTTTCCTTGTACTTAATTAATCACCATGCCATTAAAACTCATTTGGGAAATGGAGGTATAGCTTCACGTATACTTAGCCTCGACTATAAATGAAAGTGAATGGTCAGCGTCACGTCCCTGCCGTTTCTCTCCGAGGAAATCCTACCGGTGCCCATTTAATAGGAGGCTGTGTATACAACTAAACCGCTCATACCACTTTAAAGTAGAAGGAAATTTTCTGGCCCTGCCATGAATCGAACCGCATAGTCCAGCAACTCTACTGGCAGAGATGGCTGGTTTTTTAGCTAAGGGCAGTCGTGACGTCACCCACTCTGAACTTCCAGCATTGTCACATCTCGTATCTCGTGTGGTCGAATTATTTTCTTCTGTGTGTTCTGACACTATCACAATCTTCGAGTTAAATTCCCATTGGTACTTTAAATCTTTCTACGTCAACCGCAGCAGGAAACATATGCTATAATCTACTGCTCTACGAACGCAAATGTTTAAAGGAAATGAAAGAAAGGTCATTTTATTCGGGATGTCCTGCCACGAGAGTTATATGTGGTCTGATAATATTTCTCGTCATTCTGGGTGTCATAGAGCAATGAAGAAACTATCCTCAGGTCCTTGCGTGGGAATGAATGAAGGGACAAGCACGTGGAAGCGTGTTTACTGACCCGATTCAATAGCTACGGGAGAAACACACGCACACACGCACGCACACACACACACGTACTGTTATTCTCTTGGAGCTCTGGAGTTCCGTCAATATCAATACAGATATTTGTTTTTCGATGGTCTGGATAACTGGCCAGGAAAATATATAGCTTATGTAATGTCTTTTTTCATTTCCGGAAATGACTGCAGGGAATCGACTCCCTGTTACCTAAAAAAATAGACTAGCAGGATATGGAATATTTGAATACATTCTCAGATATTTTTAAGCGTTTTCTTCCATTTTTTGCCGTCTGAAATAATCTTTGGTTTTGACACATATTTTATTTATTTAAAACAGCCCGAATTGACGCACTATAGAAAGCATCTATCAAATGTGAGATAGAATATGAATTTTATATTACTTCCTTGAATATCTTTTTAACAATTCATCATTCATTAGAATATTGAAGACAAAAAACTGCCGAGTTTTAAGTACTGATAATGAAATGTAGACCAGCAGTTACATTCATTGGAGTTTTGGAGGTACATGCATTTTTGTAACGTGATTAGTAGGCTAATTTTCTTCTTAAAATTCGTATCTCTGCTACAAATAAAGATATAGAGGTCAGTATATTACAGTAGTACTTTCAAAATGTAGTTCGTGTATTTAATAGAAACAAGTGGAAGGAAGTAAAGATTCTTCGCCCACGATATGCTTTCATTTCTTGTCAATACGACAGTTCGATGTACAGCATGTTCCACGCATAATTTACCACATTTCAGTAGTGACTTGCACGGGTCATTTGAATCAAGAAATTCATTTAAAGCTTAATTCAGTTGGGTACTGTTATCAAATGAAAGCAGCTCTTAATTTAGCTGCTATGCAGCTGCCATATCGTTTTGCTTTTTACTCCAGTAACTGCCCGAATAACAGTTGCGTAGCTTTCGCAGGTTCATCGCGACTCTTAATTTCAGGACGTCAGATTGAGTGTCGCTACTGTTTCTCTCACGCCACCAGTTCGTGCATCGGCCAGGTTGTTGTTACCAGTTTTAGGAAATTAAAGGCACGGATTTGAGGTAGCGTCCACCGTCGTGGGGTTTGTAAAAAAATTTATAAAAATCTTTAAATTTTATTATGAAATAGGGGTGAATACAAAAAATAGACACAGAGCCAAAGGTGTTTTTTTTTAACTTTCTGAAAATCAAGTAGTAAATACGAATACCAGTCTTCATGTTGGCCTGTAAATCCACTATCAGATCATTCGAATATGTGTTGCTTTGTCTATTTCTGGTTTCGATGTGAAACTGTAGATACCCAAAGTATTTATGTTCTTTTTAAAAACATGTACAAATTTTCGAGTAATATGCAATAGGCATTCATCGTTTCGCTGAATTTTCCTCTGTTACAGCCAAATATATTGTTCAGTCTGGAATGTTAAGAAATGTGTAAACATACAAAACACAGACACGTGCTCTTTCTTGGCTTCTTCGTGGTTCCACAGGCTTAAGTACGCTTGATGCCTTTGAATGAGCATCAACAGCCTTTTACTTCCTCTGTTACTGTATCCATATTTTGTGTATACTTTATCACGAATTGTTAAGCAAAGTGAACAAACCCGTCTTCTGAGAAACGTTTTAGAATTCCCGTGCCCATTTAATCATTTCGTGTTCTTAGAGAGAGAGAGAGAGAGAGAGAGAGAGAAGGAATTTCATATTCTTCTGCATTTGTAAGTTGTTTGTGAAGATATGCCATATTGATATCACATAAATGACATCCCAAAGTTTCAGGCTGATTGGTGACTGCTGCACTATCTACCTAACAACGACTCAATTTGCTCTCTTCATTGTCGTCATACATTTTCCGCTTTGCTACTCGCACTTGGCTTCTTTCTTCGTCTCCATTTCATTTTCTCATGTTGGTCCAGAAGTGGTACAGAGTTTAGCTTGTCTCCTTACTGAGGGGCTAATAACCACCAGCTTTTGAAAAAATTCCTCGCCCGTTTTACAAGCCCGTCCCTTTTACCTTACTCACAAGGGCTCAGGGCTGGTCCTAGTTTTCGGCCATACGGCTCTAGACCACACGCTCATATGTTGTTATTTTAAGATTCCTTCCAGTAGCCTCCTCATTGCTAAACCTGGGTTTACCAAGTGATCTCACTCTTTCAGTGTTCCGACTAATTGGTGGTATGAATTTATATCCTTTCCATGCGTGCTACACACCCATCACTCGCATCTGTTTTGATTGTTTTACCCTCACAACATCAATCAAGTGGCGACATGTAAATCAGGGCTTTAATGTGGCTCCATAGGAAGAAGTCCATTGGCGCGAGGTTCGGTGACTTGGAAGGCCAAGCCATTGTCCCCCCTCCCCCTACCCCGTTGAATCCAGCCATCGTTGTTAGTGGCGGTGAAATGTTGATTCTGAAGAGGATCTCATTTCCCTTATCGTTGAGGCTACAGCAACCTGGTATTTTTGAACGCAAACACCATTCTTCGCTGCTTCGTTATTGGCTGTATATCGAGGTCGGTGGCCGTATGTTTAAACATAAGCTATAAATTGGTAAGAAATACAACTTTTTTCCAGTATACTTCAATGATTTTGCTTGATTTCCAACCTTATTCAGACCCAGTTTGACCGTCCGTAGCGCTGGTAGGACCCATTTCGGACATATAGTTCCTTAAAAAAAAAATTTTATTGTGGGGCCCCCCAGTCACCTCACGAAGTTTAGGCATGGTGTTTTTACGCACCCTGTAGTATACGTTTCAGTCATAATGAAACAGTTCATTTCACTTTACTTTTGAATTGGAGGATGTTACTTGGTAAACAGTTTTAGCTGGGCATACTGCTGTGCCTCTACAGATGGTGTTGTAAATGGGCGTAGAAACTCGGTTTTAAACGCAAACGATCTGACCAAGAGAAAAGAGTAGCAAAGATTAAGTAATATCAAGACACAGAAACGAGGAAAATGCGTGTGTTGATCATTATCATTATCATCATCATCATCATCATCCGTCACGAGTTTTGCCTTGATAGACTTGTTCTGGCTCGTCTTATAGTCTTTTCAAAGGTCCTCCAAGTCATCATCGTCCATTTGGTCTATAATGCAGCATTATTTTGGCATCCTGTTGTTCATTCTTGTTACATGTCGTAGCGAGTTTGATTTGCTTCTTCTTAGTTTCGCAGCAAATGGTTTTACTTTCAACCCTTCCAAAATTTGTTCATTCCTTTTGTGGTCAAGAAGGGTGTACCCGGCTGTTCTGAAAAATTTCATGTCGATTGATGAAATTCCTTTTTTTCTCCTTTTCTCTAAGGGTCCTAATTTCGCTTGTGTATAAAAGAATGGGTAGAGACAGTGTTTTATATACTTTTATTCTTGAAAATTTCTGGACCACAGCTGGTATAAAAGCGTAGTTTATAGTTCCCAGTATTTTAGCAAATTTTGCTATTTTTATTGAATGCCTTTTTCGTTTTCATGGGAAATTTCACAACAGAGATATTTAAAGTACTTCATTGTTGTAAACATTTGTTATCCACAACGATTTTACACCTTGCTGGGTTGTCCTAAAAAGTGCACGTGTTTCTGTATCTTGTATGTCGTGTTAAGTTGAGCCGTTCGCGGCTCGCAGTCTATCGGTTGCTAACCGGAAGACTGGTTGCGGCAATGTACTAGAACATTCTTTTCGTGACCCACATCCGCTCATAGTGCTCTGATTCCGATACGTCGTTTAGGTAGGTAAGGGGGGAGGAAAGGCGTGGTCTTAGTTAACTTTTTACTTGGCATTCGGCAAGTCGGGGGTAGCAAAAAGGGAACTCTCTCGAAAGGACGACTCTGCGGAAAGGACTGGTCAAGCGGACAGTGTCGGAGGATTTGGCTTGCTGCGGTACATAGTCTGGGGTGCCCAAGGACACGATCGTTGGAAATACACACATCAGTTGGATGGGCCAGTGAACGGGACGAGCCCTGGGCGATGGTGATCCGCGTCGTGATCAAACCCACTGAGTTGGCGGTTTGTAACTTGAACTATGTATATATATTGGTCTGGCATGAAATATTTTTGGAGACGGGCCGAAAGGAATTGTGCATTACAGGATCCGCAGGGATAGTGAGGGCCAACCTTTCAAGGGATCTAATAACAATGAATGCCTGGTTTTAGGAGTCATTGTTGTGAAAGTTTTATTTCATTTATTTTAAGTCAGGTTGTTACGAGTGTTGGCTGTGAATTGTTGGGTACGAAACGGGCGTAATTATAGCTTGGGGTAAACACGGTGAGTGTGCGTGTTTTGCATGGGAATACGCTGTGGGGATACCTTAGCTTGTTTTCAGGGTCAGGGCTGAGAGAACCCGTTTCGTGAAGCTACGCGTAATAGTTGGGTGGTTATTACGTGGGTAGCGCGTTTATGTAACCGAGTAAGTTTTACGAGGTCGTTGGCTGGCCCCGTTGCGTAACAACCTGGTTAGTGTTATTTTGTGTGTATGATTATTTTGTTACAGAGTCACAGATATTGTTCCGTAGCATTAGTGAGCACCTATTTTGTTGTTCCTTATTTTATACGCCGCCAGACATATTTATTTATCGTATGCATCTTTGTGCGCATATTTAATTGTACTGATTGCCAAGCTACGTTGTTAAGCTGTATATAACTCGAGCTTGCTTTGTATAATTATTTTACTCTGTGTTTTGTTTCTCTTTTCATTGTAGTGCAGGATTTCTTATTCACGCATGCTCGAGACTTGATAACTTATTTTTGTATGGGTGTTCAGCTTGGTGTATCGTACGGAGGGTATTTCTGGCTATAATATATATATATGGGCGTTTCATATTGCTATTTAATTGTTTGTTGGTCCAGTGTGCTCATCCCCTTCCACAGTAATCCCGCTTTCCCGGAACCCGATCCCTGGACGGTCGGTGGTTATTATAGTGGTGTGCAAGACCTCAGTTTTCGAACTAGCGCGAGAAGCCCGCCTTCCGCGGGCTTGGCGATCCTGAGCGCCTTTCAAAGTGCTCGAGATTCTAATAGTGGAGTAACTTACTTACGTTTTTAGCGCGCGGGACGAACAGCCACATTATGAATCTTAAGAAGATACAATTATTTATTGAATTTCCTTTTATTTCGCCAAATAATTTAAATTTTTGCACGCAGAAAATGAAATTTTTAATTTAAAATATTTAACTAGGTACGCCCCTGGAATGGCGTATTATTGGACGTAATACACAGATTTACTAAAGCGTTTTCTACTTCCAGAATGCCATGCGATTCTACTATACACGTACATGCATAAATGTAATTTCATTTAATTCCGCAAGAAAAGTGCGGCCTTTCTTGCGCCGCTTTTCACGAAAATAACAAATGCTCAACAACATTATATGTAGATCTTTCGTACTGAGTTTCACGCGGATCCGAAAATGAATATGAATAGATATTTAATTACTCCCTTAAGCAAAGTGTGACCTTCTCTTCTTCAGTTGTCACAAAATTCAGTTAACTCAACAGCGTTACGTGTAAAATGTAAAATATGAAAACTTCTGGCAGAAATTAATTTAAACCCTTAAATAAAATATGGCGGTCATTGAGCTGATTTTCTCGACAACTTTTATAAGGAATTCCTCTATAAAATTTTATAAAATTCCGACAAAAGCGTTTAATCGCTGATAGTGCTTTACAGACAGAAGAATGGAAGGGCGTAGTTCACACATAGACTTTTTTTTATTTTGTAAAGGACACCTAAAATGGCTTGTAAGTCTTGTCACACACGTAACTGTTTGATTATTGTTCGATTCGATTTCGATTAGTGTTCATTAGTGTTTTTGAGGAAGGAGCAAAAAATATTCACTTAAACACTCTTCGCTGTACGAAATTTTGTTGCTTAAAAACAATCCATTAACCTCGTAAAGGTTTCTGTATCTATGTAGTATTAATCTGTAGCTGGAATTTCAAAGTTTTAAAAAACTGACTTACGATTTTATGAAATGTAAGCATCCGTATCTTGCATATTTCAATATTTATTTCACACTTAAGGTCATTGTGACCGAACTCTGACCCATGTAATATGTGTAAATAAGTTTTTATACCTGAAAACGTTTATTTTTCTCTTCTTCAAATGCCTTAACTGGCTGTGAATCCGGAATACCTCAGTATAATTTAAAATTTGAAATGTGTATCTGATAACCCAATGACAGCTATGTGTTAAAGTTACTGTGTAGTAGTCAAAGACTTATTTAATTCAGTGTGTGTTGTTCATTTTTCCTGTGTTCTGTATTCTGGTACTGTAAGCAGCATATTCCTGACTTGCCATGCAGGTGTGTTAACGTCGTTATATCTGCGCCTTGCTGGGTTTGTGTTATTTGTAGATGAAAATTTTTCTACAGGTGTAAAGTTGCTGATTATGTTAAATCTAAAGAAATGCAATTATAATTACTAGTACACTGTGTGGCGTGTTGAATTATGATGTATCCCCAAAAACAGTGTTACTTCAGGACTACCTGTAATTATGTCCAGAAATTCAAGGGTATTCATACCGTGCATGAATTGACAAATTATAATTAAGAATAATATTCAACAAAATACACAGATGTAAAATATAAACCAACAAGTTGCACCTTTTCTAAATTAATATTTTTATTTTTTTATATCTTCTACATGTTTCGAACCCGCTTGTTCATCTTAAGGAAGATTCTGATGCGTGTAAAACAACCCATACCATACCCGTATATACAACCGTCTTCCTGAAATTGAACCCTCTGGTTCGAAATATGCAGAAGACATAAAAAAATTAAAAATTAAAATATTCATTTAGAACAAGGTTCACATTGTTGGTTTATATTGTATAATTATATTACAATGCGCGATGAAAGAAACATAAAAAATGTACATTGTTTTAGAGCATAGGTTTTATATTTGAAACATTACATCTCCAAACTGTTTCGATCCATCAAGGATCATTTTCATGGATAATCACATCAAGTAATCCCAAACTAATATCCTAATTTTTCTACTTTATATGGAATATTCTCCACGTATCCGCTTATATTCTATGGAATTCCCGATATTAAGACTTATCATAAAATTATTACTTTCAGTTTTAAGTTAACTGAAATCTTTTTTCATGCTTTATACATGTTTTCCTGATGTGACTCTTCCTGACAATCCAATTTGCAAAGAAACATTTCGGAAATATGTTTCAAATGTAAAATCTATGTACTGAAACTTTTTTTTATTTTATTGGATACTATATTATAACCAGTCCGTAAATATTTCAGTTTTTTAATCACAGTCTTATTTAAGTTGAAAAATTAAAATAACCGAACATTTTCACAGCTCGAAATATTTTTGATGTTTTTGAAAACTAAATCTCAAGTTGGTCTATTTGTCTCAGAATAGGTGGAGCTCAAGATGGACTGAATATGTTGCTTGTATTATTATTATTATTATTATTATTATTATTATTATTATTGGTATTCAGCCCTTGGGCCGGTCTGGGTAGAGAACAGAGTTCAGTCAGGCGACTGGTATAGCTCTGGTACCAGTTGCTTGTATATGGGAAAAAAAATAAAAGCATGAATCATTCCTGTGGGATGCCTTCTGAGAAGTGCCGAATGTGTGACAAAGACTTAGATGAGAATATAACATTAAGGTGAGTCAAAGGTAGATATACTGGGAGATTGTTGTGGTTAGCCAAGAGATATTTCTTAATGTAGGTTTGGTATTAACAGTATTGAAGACTAGATTTCTTTAAGACATTAAGTGAAACGTGAGTTTTTCATAGAGTTGGGAATGAAGATATGTTTCCCGTATGACGTGACACAGTATGGCTAGATGTAACATACGAAAATTTATTGCCGCACATCCACGAATAATGCAGTCTTCACCGGATGGTAACTTGCTCAAAACAAAATCACCATAAACTCTGTATTTCGCTCATAACCTATGCTTGTATATGCCTTGATTTTTAGAATAAAGAATATTATTTCCCGGAACAGCATTAAAGAACCTGGGTGATTTCATATTTCCGCCACGAAGCAGATAAAAACTGCGCTCTTCTGGGTTGTTACGCGGCGGGTAGTGGTAATTTATTACCGGCGTTTCCGAACAGCGTGTCGGTCCCATGAAGATGTGGCTGATTGGTTGTCGCGAAACTTCGGTAAGGAATTACGACTAATCGCTGCGTAATAAACCAGAAGAGCGCGGTTCTCTTTAAAGAACTTGTTTCTTTAAAAAAGAAGGAGTGTGTTTTGTGTGAAGTATGATCTGAATATTTGTATAGTTTGAAGACGGAGTTTATTCTGCACAAGATGGACTAGTCACTAACACCAGTATGTACGAGGGGGTGCTGGTAAGTCCTTAGCCCGACCAGGAAGGAAACAAGCTACAGCGACCAAACTCGGGATTTATTCAACATACCCCCCACGAAGCTCAGTACACTTCTTAGCCCATTGCTCTAACTTTTGCATCCACTCAAAAAAATTCAGAATGTTGTCCGTCCAACCAGATTTCCACGGCAGGAATGACCTCCGCGTTGGATGAAAAATGGACAATTTTCAATTGTTTTTTTCAGTCCAGGGAACAGGTGATAGACCGACGGGGCCAGATCCGGAGAATAGGGTGGGTGATCAAGAAATTGGAAGCCCAGATAGGCCAGTTTCTTCTGGGTTGCCAGTTCCCGGTGGGCCGGGGCGTTGTCATGCAAGAACAAAACACCCTTGGTGAACTTCCCGCGGCTTTTTTCTTTCAAAATGTACTTCAATTGCACCAGCAGAGATGAGTAATACTCCGCGTTGATAGTCTGGCCCTTTGGAAGATAATCAATATAGAGGATGCTGTCTTGATTAAAAAAAAATCCAAGCGAGAAATTTCCAGCGGATTTTTGCACACGGAATTTTTTGGGGGCGGGAAAAGCCGCAATGCCGCCACTCCATTGATTGTTGCTTTGTCTCCGGGTCATAGTGACAGAACCAGGTTTTGTCCATGGTCACCCATCGCGACAGAAAATCATTTGGATCAGGCCGAAAAAATTCCAAATATTGCTCAGACGACTGGCACCGTTGACGTTTTTGATCCGCGTTCAGGCATTTCGGAAACCACTTTGCGGAGAGTTTCTGCATGTCCAAATCTTCATGAATGATGGACCCAACCCGCTCGTGTGAGATGCCCAGTTGCCCAGCCATTGATGTAGCCGAAATCCGTCGGTCTTCCAAGATTAGCTCCTGAATTGATCAATAAGTGCCGGGGCAGTCACTGTTTTGGATCGTCTAGGACGAGGCGCATCACAGGTTCACAAATTTACCACGTTTAAACTCGGCCACCCAGTTTTTGGCGGTGGCATACGATGGTGCATGTTCCCCCAATGCTTCTTTCAGAATGGCGTGAATCTCCTTCGGCGCCTTGCCTTGTAAAAAAAAACTTTATGACAGCTCGCGTCTCGATGTTGTTGAAATCGCGCGCGTCGCCTGACATGCTTACTTTCAGCTTCTGTAACAAGGTTAGACTTGCAATTCGGCACATGAACAGACTCCTCTTTCCAAAGGCACTATCGATTCCATCGTACGACATCGGGAAGTAGGTCGTGCTAAGAACTTATCAGCATTCCATCTTAAGTTTCCTACTAATCTGATAGGGTTATTAATCGCAATAGTACGAATATAGCTGTTTTCATTACATTGAGTATGATTTCCTTACTTTGGTTTTTATATTGTTGCTTTTCTTGCCAATATCAAAATAGGTAGGAGCTGAAATTTAAAGAAAAAGAACAACTTATATTACTAATTTAAATATTCTGTTTGAACTGCCTGCAAGATGGATGGAGCGAGATCAGTCTCAAATTTTTCAATCTTGTACCACTGTAAGTATTTTCACGTCCCTTAAAATGGGAATCGTCATAACCGTTGTGTAAAACCTCAAATTTCTTTTTAGAAATCAAATTCCTATTGTGTAATTACTCTAAAGAAACGTTTCTGATTAGAATTGGGCTGACATCCAAAAACTTTGCCGCAGTATTTAGCTATACACTATGACCTTGTGAGCGACTAATTTAATGCAGCAGATTAAAATTTTAATTAAAATAAAAATAGCTTCAGATGTCACCTACTGCGCTACTTAAATAAGCGTAATTGCACCATCTCTAGTTAAAATCAAACATCTGTAATCCGACTGAATTATACAAAGTTTATACAAATTATTGCGAAATTACGAGGTGGCACACAAAATGTCGGACCATTATTTTTAGTCTCTCGATACCATACTGGCAATAAAATTCATACTTCGCGGGCGAATTTATTATTGCTTGGAAATGACGCTGGTGGGCAGCAAAATAGCGTCTTGGTAATGACGCTGATATAAAGGCAGTGTCTGAAGTTGGGGGTAAATGTTACGTTCACTGTCAAAAAGAGCAAAATTCTTGGTGCTGTATGAGAAAAAAAGAATTTTATTGAAGCGCAAAGACCAATGTTGACGGTGCCACCCTGTCATGTAGTGTTTACAGCAGTACCTGTTGCTGGAATGCTACACTATGGAGTTCGATAGGCAAAAAAACTTAGGTCTTCTTGAGGCCTTTGTAAGACTGAGGTTTCAGGGACAGTGAAGATTCGTAATGCGGTCTTTTGGGTTAAAATTTCACGTAGGCTGTTGTGTTGGTATAAACGTTTCTGAGGCACATAATTTCATCATCTATGGGGTAGAATATGCAAGCAGTATTTTAATCCACAACTTCGGTATGTATGACATTTTTACCCGGCTACAAAGTGCTATAACCCATGAAACCACAATGTCATTATTTTTCCGATTTTCTTATATTATGACCGTATTTGTGATTACTATTTACCGGGCACAAAGAAAACGAATTCATGTCCTTCATTTATGATTTAGGGCGAAACGCACTGCCCTTTTATGTTATTCACGCACAGGGGCGTACTTGTAGAAGGGAAGTTTATGATTGAGTATATTTTTCATTCCTATTAAAGTTACCTGTTTGCATTCATGAATCACAAAACTGTGTGGAAAGGTATTTTATTAATTAGAAAACAGAAGTATTACATCGCCGGTCACAGTGGAAAAGTTACCAAATAAATTCTAGAAGTTCCAAACAGCAAGGATATTATTTGGGTAAAAAATATCTGTACAATATTACGTTTTATTATAGTATTTATTCCAATAAATGTAAAAGCCCAAACGTTGCTTTAAAATAATTAATTTTTTGTTGCTCATTTTAGTAGTTAATGAAATCAGTACAATCTTCAAAGGAAAATTTGGTGGGTTAATGATGGTGGATTTGTTAATATGTGAGCCAATTACTTTGTCCCATGACACCCACATATTTGTCTGCCTTATGCATACACACCTGAAGTCTTACTTGAATACTGTATTGTTACAGGCAGCTGCTGGCACCGAACTTGGTACAGAAGCATTTTCTGTCGAGCGGAGCAGAACAAGTGTCCAAACAGGTAAAGGAATCTACAGACACATTGCTAGTTAGCAAATAATAAATTGGTGCTTAAATGAATGGCTCGATTTAAAACACCATTTCATATTGCGTAACACTTTTTTTTATTTTCTTATTTTATTGAATTACTGCCAATTTACAATCTACTCCCGTACTTGGGAGCAATGAGTAAATGTGTTGAGGGTATGGACATGTGGGGAGAAGTCATTCATCAATGACACTCCGTCAAAACGCTAGGTTGGGTGAGAGCAGTGTTCAGGGTCAGTTTCC
>JGI20166J26741_11847807_pt1 | contig 20465 bp, 20 predicted proteins | sample TergutCu122P5_FD_26741 | JGI IMG/M metagenome (IMG submission 26741)
TCTTTTCTGCCAAGTGCTGCGCCAATTGTGAGTTCTCAAACTTTGGGATCTTTGCGCGTTTTTTATATTTCCCGATTGCGAATCTTGTCAGCGGAATAACGCGATCACAGAATGGACATATATTCTCGCCATGTTCTGCTATCCATTGCCGATGTTCGGGGTCTTCCTGAAAATCCCGGATTTGATTCAAGCGACTTTCAATATCTTTAATTTCTTTATCCGGATCGGATTCTATGACTCCGGCATATTTTTTGATAGATATTGTATTTTTTGCCGGTGTTTCGTTTTCATTCATTATCTGTCCCTTTTGCTGGTTTTGCGAGAGTGGTTATTTCGTCTATGGCCCGCTGTACGCTGGCTCGGACGGGATCAAGCCCAAGGCGCATATAAACTGATGCCGCCGCACGAGATTTATCGCCAAGGGCTTTCTGTATAATTGTTTCATTTGCGCCTTGTTGCGCCTTATAACTGCCATATGTTCGGCGCAAATCATGCAGACGAAAATCCTTTATATCTGCTCGTTTCAATAATTCTCGCCATGGCAAGCGCGGATCGGAAAGGTGCAATTTCGTTTTCCGGCTGCTGGGGAACAGCCATTCGCTTTTTGCCGTCTTTTTCATTTCATGCAATAGCGCGACCGCTTGTTCCGGCAATGGCACAATTTGCGGCTCGTTATTCTTTGTGTCCGCGATATAAATAACATTATGCGTCAGATTCACATCATCCCACCGCATGGCCAGCATATTTTCGCGCCGCTGGCCGCAATAAAGCGAAAGCAGGATATAATTTCGGAAAGTCGGATTTGTTTCGGTTTCAAGTGCGGCAAAAAGTCGCGGTATTTCGTCCGGCAACAAAAAGCGGCGGCGTGAAGTTTCACGGAACATTTTAATCCCCCGCGCCGGATTGTCGGTTGATAATCCCCACGCATTCGCACGGCTATACATATGCTTTATAAGTGCCAACATACGATTGGCCGCGTAAATACTTTTCTTGCCCAGCGATTTATGCAGGTTTTCAATGTCCGCCCGGTTTATATGCAACATCTTTTTATTATGCAGGGGCGCAAGTTGAATCCTGAACAGGTTTTCATTTTTCTGGCGGGTGCGGGGCTTGTTTGATAATTCGCAATGTTTCGGAAAATACTCTTTCTTGTAAAAATCACGCAAGGTTGAATCTTGGCGGATTTTGCGCTTTTCGTCATTCGGATTTTTTCCGTCATCAACAACGCCCATGTTCTCGGTAAGGCGTTCCTTGGCCTTTTTCAGCGACATGGTGGACGCATCGCCAAGCCGGACGAACAAAACCCGGCCATTGATGTTTTTGACAAGGTAATAGGTCTTGCTTTTCTCACCAACGCGCATGGCAAGGTTTTTTGTGCTGGCATCCTGAACCCTGTATCGCTTGCCTTTTTCGGCAAATGGCAATGCGGCGATGTTCGCTTCCGTGAAATTAAATTTCTTTGACTTTTGTGCCATTTTGAATTATCCTGCATTGTATGGTTTTGGGTGTGCTGTGGCTAATTTTTATTCCTGTGGCTAACATATGGCTAACATTTTGAATAAAAAATCGCCCCCATCACATACAGCAGTATAAAGGCAAAAAGCCCGGAAGTCCAAGGGAAAAAGCAAGTTTTATCAATTTTGATAAAACCCCGGAAAGCCCTAGGCCCGGGGACTTAAAATCCTTTGGTTATTGCAACCGTGTGGGTTCAAGTCCCACCAAGACCACCACCAAAAATCGTTAATGCCCGCAATAAGCGGGCGTTTAAGATTTTTGAGCGCCGTAGCCTTGGCGAAGGATGGCCGCCGCCGTTAATTCTCTCCCCTTGATTTTCATTCTGCTTTTGTTATAGTCGGGGCATGAAGAAATGCTTACACATAATCGCTTGTTCCTGTTTATTGTTCCTGTTCTTTGGTGCGCCCGCGCGCGCGGAATTTTCCACGCCCGCGCGTTCCGCGTTTCTGGTGGATGTGCAGTCCGGAATGGCGATTGTCGCAAAAGACGCGGACGAACCCATGCCGCCGTCGTCTATGCTGAAACTGATGACCCTGGACATCGTATTCGGCGCGCTGAAATCCGGCGAATTGAAAATGGATGAAATGTTGCCGGTGTCGGCGAATGCCGATTATCAGAATCCGATTTGGAAACAGGCCAGCAAGATTTGCCTGTCGCGCGGTCAAAAAATCTCTGTGAATGACGCGGTAATGGGCTTGATCGTCCTTTCCGGCGGGGACGCGGCGGTGGTCGTGGCGGAAAAACTGGCGGGCGGCGAATCCGCGTTCGCGGCCCGGATGCAGGCGCGCGCGCGCGAAATCGGAATGACGCGGTCCACTTTCGGAAACGCGCATGGCCTGCCTGATCCGAACAATCTGATGACCAGCCGCGAATTGGCGATGCTGGCGCAACATATAATCACGGCGTTCCCCGAATACTATCCGCTGTTCGCGACAAAGAGGTTTGAATTCGGACACTATGATTCCGAATGGTGCGCGCAGTGGGGCCGGACGCATACGATAAATTACAACAAGCTGCTGTTTATAATGCCGGGCAGCGACGGCATGAAAACCGGCCACACGGACGGGGGCGGATACGGCATGGTGGCGAGTTCAAAAATCGGCGGCCGCCGTCTGATCGGCGTAATCAACGGATTGCGCGCAAAGAGCCACGACGACCTGGCGCGAGAGATGAAAAAGTTATTGGAATACGGATATGCGAACACCGCCAACCGCGTGTTTTATAATCCGGGCGATGCGGTTGTAAAAATTCCGGTATGGTATGGCCGCGCGGATACCGTAACCGCAACCGTCGCGCAAACATTCGCGGTGACATTAGCGCGGGGCTCCGTCGCGTCTCCCCCCTCTGGGGGGGGAGTGTCCGCCGAAGGCGGACGAGGGGGGGCTCCATCAAATAATATCCGCATCATCGCCCGTTACAACACCCCCGCGCTTGCGCCGATCCGCGCCGGCGATAAACTGGGCGAAATTGTCGCGGAGCAAGACGGACAGATTGTCGCGACGGCCCCGCTGATCGCCGCCGAACGCGTCGGCAAAGTCCAACTCTTTGCCCGCATGTGGCAGAATGTAAAGGTTATTTTTGGAATGAAGTAATTTGACTACCCCGGAAAGCTATGGTCGCCCGCCTACGCTTTGCTGCGGCGCGGCGCCAAGATTTTTTCTCCTTCGCAGAAGGGGGATTCAGGGCTCATGTATTACAATTTTTAGTAAAGAAGACGATATGGCATCCAGAAAAAAGAACGATTATAAATTTCCCGAACCGATGGAAAATCCGTCCTTGACGGGGCATGCGGCGGCGCAGGGCGCCTTTATGGACGCCTGGGGCAAGCGCGCGGAATATCCGATGCATCCGGTCTGGATTCTGTCCGGCGCGCGCGGCATAGGCAAGGCGACATTGGCATACCGCATCGCCAGGTTTATTTTTCGTGAATCGGAAAGCGCAATGCGCGGGGCGCAAGATGACAAGACGGGGGATTTGTTCGGAATGCAAGAAGAACCGCGCCCCGCGCCCCGCGCCCCGCGTCCCACGCTTGCCATGGACGCTGACGATCACGTGTTTCAAAAAATGATCCAGGGCGGATTCGGCGACCTGTTCATCATAGACATGGCGCATAACCTGGACAAGGATTTTCGCCCGAAAACCGATGGAAAATTTATCAGCGTCCACACGATACGCAATATGATAGAGAAATTGCAACTGTCCAGTATGGAGGGCGGATGGCGCGTGGTGATAATAGATTCCGTTGATGAATTGTCGCGGGACGCGCCGAACGCATTGCTGAAAATATTGGAAGAACCGCCGGCGAACACCTTGTTTCTTTTGGTCGCGCATTCCCTGAACGCCGTGCTGCCGACAATACGCAGCCGCGCGCGGGTTGAAAAACTACACCCGCTGTCCATATCCGAACTGCGCGAATTGTGCGTGCGATTCATGCCGGATGCAGAAATCAGCCCCGCGCTGCTACGTCTTGCCAACGGTTCTTTCGGGCGCATTGCCAATTTGAAGCGCGGCGGGGGCGACGAGCTTTATGAAAAACTATTGGAACTATGCGCGAATCCGCGCGCCAGTTCCGCAGACATTCTGGCGTTGTCTGCGCAAATTGCGGCGTCGCCGGAAATTTACGGAATTATTCCCGACGCGATTTCGCATTTCGGATTGGCGGACTTGTATCCGGTCGCGACCGCGGCGATCGCGGATATCGGCCGCATATACCTGGAACCCGAAATCGCGATTTTCAAAGTGATTATGGAAATAAGGAAAAGGGTGGTTTCCGCCTAGCGGCCGTTCAGAAAGAATTCATGATTCTTTTCATCAACGGCGCGTTTCAACTTTGTCGCAAAATCCCAAATACTGGAATAGTTAACAATAGATGTTTGATGCGGATCGCGATCGGGATGGTTCTGACGACCAATTGAAATCGGCTGGACAATAGATTTGGTACGAACGCAGTCCGTATCCAGTTCCGGAGTTTTTAAAAAACGATCCATAATTCCTTCAGAATTAAAATAGTCGGCGCCTCCGCCATAGCTGGCCGTGTTATATAAATTCCGCTCGTCATCGTCAATAAGATACAAAATGTGGTTACCCTGTTTGAAATGAATTTCAAGAATATTGTCGTCATTATTTAAAACATGATAGGGTTTATCCAAATCTTTGTGCCCTATATAACAAATATCATTTTTAATTGTTGAAGGCAGCAATCCGCATTTTTTTATCGCCAGCTCAGCAAAGCCAAGTTCGGATCTGGCCGCATCAAAAAAAGGTTGTTTTGATTGGCCTGGTTTTTGCAAACAGAAATCCGACTTGTCTGCAAAAGCATTGTTAAACCGATCATTGAATTTTTTATATAACGTTTGTTCAATTTTCTTGGAAAGCCCATAGTTAGAACATATTTTTACTTTGGAATTAGGCAGGTTCAATAAAATATTCATCCCTTCTATCGCACCGGTAAGAAAGTCCGACTCTTCAATGTATGCATTGATCAGGTTCAATAAGTCCGGATTAAAGTTTCTATTAATTTTATAATCATAAAACATCCGCGCCGTCCGGCGCAGGCCGAATGTTTTCAACGCTGGAAGTAAAAGCGTTTTCAGCCCCGGCTCAGGCAACATCACACCGGTAACATCAACAACGGATAAAATATCATAATGGTCCACGTTTTTATACAGGTCTATAATGTGGCCTTCCCTTATATCGGGGTATTTGGGGTCTATTATTTGGTCCATAACAGGAATCTCCTTATTACCGTTGAAACAATAGCACATATACCACCATTTGTCAACAACAAATTAGGGTGCTTGAATCTAGGCGTTCATGGCGGTATAATCAGTAAGATATGTTAATAGATACTCATTGCCATTTGATTGATGATTATATCGCGCCTGGCGAAGCCCCGGCGGTCGCTTGCGGCATACGGGCGGGGATTATCCAACGCGCGCGTAATGCGGGCGTCGGCGCGATTGTCGTGCCATGCGCCGATCCGGGCGATCCGCCCCGGGTTCTGGCGCTGTGCGAACAATACGATAACTTGTTCGCCACAGTCGGAATTCATCCGGAATTCGCAGGAAATCTGTCCCCCCACCAAAATACTCCGCATTTTGACTCCCCCCAAGGGGGGAGTAATTTAGTGCTTGCTTGTTCAGAATCAAATGAGTGCCTAACTACTCCCCCCTTGGGGGGAGTCGGCGCCGGGATTGCGCCGGTGGGGGGACAGATAGTTTTGAATTATGAAAAATACCTTTCCCATCCGCGTGTTGTCGGCATCGGCGAAATAGGTTTGGATTATCATTACGACAGCGCGTTTGCGTCCAATGTCGCGAATGCGGGGCGGGAACCGCCGTCCCGCGCCGCCCAGATAGAGCTATTCCGCGCTCAGCTGGAAATCGCATGCAATGCCGGATTGCCGGTCGCCATTCATACGCGCGATGCGGAAAGTGATACTTTTGAAATATTAAAAAATTTTTCAATATCGGCTCCGTCGCGTCTCCCCCCTCTTGGGGGGGAGTGCCCGCGTAGCGGGCGAGGGGGGGCTTCTTCCAAATCAAACAATATTTTTAAAAAAGATATTTCAAATAAAGATGGTTCAAACGAAGTAGCCCCCCCTCGGCTCGCTATGCTCGCCACTCCCCCCCACCGGGGCCCCCGCGCGACTGGTTGTGTCGCGTGGGGTGGGCATGAGGGGGGAGACGTGACGGAGCCAAGAGCGATCATTCCCGGCGTGATGCATTGTTACTCTTCATCTTGGAATCTTGCGAAGAAAATGCTGGATCGCGGATTTTACTTTTCCGCATCGGGAATTATCACGTTCAAAAACGCGGAAGAGCTGCGCGAAATTTTCCGCCGTCTGCCCATTGATCGCATTGTCATTGAGACCGACGCGCCGTTTCTGGCACCGGTGCCATATCGCGGCAAGCCGGCCGAGCCGTTTATGATTGCGGAAACGGCGCGGGTTTTGGCGGATATTCGCGACATTCCGCTGGCGGAACTGGAACAGATTTTAATGGAAAATACCAAACGGCTGTATCCGAAATTGGTGGTTGGTGACTCGTGCTGGTGACTGGTGACTCGTGCTGGTGACTGGTGACTCGTGCTGGTGGCTCGTGCTGGTGGCTGGTGCTGGTGGCTCGTGCTGGTGGCTGGTGCTGGTGATTGGTGACAAGTATCTGTATATAATCGGCAATTGTTCCTATTTCCCAATTACCAATTACCAATTACCAATCACCAATCACCATCCACCAGCACCAGCCACCAACCACCAGCACGAGTCACCAGTCACCATTTTTCCCTTTACTAAATTTCACAAAATCGGTAAAATTACGGATATGGGAAAGTCCCCTCTGATTTTGTCGGTTTTTCTGGCCGCGCCTGTTGCGCTGCACGCCGCCCAGGCGCCCAATCCGCGCGGAATGGCCGCGCCCCAGCGTCAGACCGGCCCGGTATATCAGGCGGCAACCGCGCCGGCGTCGCCCGCCGCAACCACGCCCGCAGCCACGACAACCCCAACAACTTCCGCGGTTTCCGCGGCCGCGACGGCCCCGCGGGCTGATGCCCAGTCGCGGCGCGCTGTCGCCCGCCCGGTGCCGGTTTCGGTTTCCCCGCGCGTCGCCGTGTCTTCTTTGCCCGGCCTGGCCGCGCCGGGCGCGGTGATGGCCCGCGCCGCCAGAAATGCCACGACGGCCATCCCGGGCGGCGTGATCACGGCGCGTTCCGCCACGCCCGCGGCGACCACCGCGCGCGCGACCGCGATATTCAACGACATGTCAAAAATGGGCACCGGTTACGCCCAATGTTACGAGGCGTATAACACCTGTATGGATCAGTTTTGCGCCGGCGCGAACAATATCTTTCGCCGGTGCTTTTGCTCTGACAAGTTCAAGCAGTTCAGGAATACGGAATCCGCGATAGACCAGGCGAAATCCCTGTTGGTGGAATTCAACGACAACAACCTGAACGCCGTGGACAAGACGCCGGAGGAGGTCAAGGCCATGTATTCGGCAACGGCGGGCGAGAAAGCGCTGAAAAGGGACACTTCGGCCGCCAGCAAAATGCTGGCGCAGATAGAAGATTTGCTGTCGGGCAAGACGACGACCGTATATTCCGGCCAGACGGTTGATTTGTCATCCGTAAACTTTCTGGACATCAGCGATATATGGGCCAGCCCGGACGACTGGCTTTCCACGGGCGGGCGCAACATGTCGCAGCTAGAAGGGTTAGAGCTGTATAACGAGGCCGGCCGCCAGTGCCAGAACACCATCGCCGCGTCGTGCCCGGACCAGGCGACGCTGAACATGGTGCGCAGCGCGTATAGCATCCTGATCGCCCAAGACTGCAACACGTATGAGCGCAAGGTCGCGACCACCAAGGAAACCATCGCCCAAACGGTCCGCCAGGCGTATAATATTTTGCGCCAGGCGCGGTTGGACGAATACCGCGCGCATAATTCCCCGGACGTGAACACATGCCTGGCCAAGGTCCGGGATTTGATATTGTCCGACAATGTCTGCGGCCCGGGGTATAAAAGATGCTTGGATCCGACCGGAATGTATATCAACGCCACGACGGGCATGCCCATATATTCCCCGCGGCTGTTCAATCTGGCCAATTCCATAAAGCTCAGCGATACGGGCGATCCGGTTTCCAACAACCCCATGTTTTCGCGCAACCTGGATACAAAGCGCAAATTCGCCCAAACCGCGCTGGACACCTGCCAGAATATCGCCGACACGGTCTGGAACGAATTTAAAAAGGCCGCGATAATAGAAATCGCCCAGGCCCAGAATGACGCGATAGAATCCGTCAAAAATACATGCGTGTCCACGATGAAGGAATGCTATGACACCCAGAACAATGCGCTGGCCGGCTTTGACACCACTACCGCCCAGGCGTCGGGCGCCTTGGCGGCCCAGACCACGCGATACATGTGCGCGGACAAGGTTTTGGCCTGCGCCGCGCTATTCTGCGGCAATGCGAACTATAACGCGCTCAGCACGGATGCCGGCGTCTGTCCCCCGTGCAACCTGTCGGGCAGCCAGATTACGAACGCGGATCAATGCGGGTTGCAGTCTCTGCTGACCTTTGTCGGCTCGGTCAGCGATATGCAGGCGGCCGAAGGATGCAAGGCTGCGCTGCAAAATTATGCGGTTCAGATTTGCACCCCGCCCGGCACCAGCAGTTACGGCTATCCCTATGGATGCAGAATACAGAACGAGGAAACGACGCGCCAACAGCTGCAAACATACGCCAGATCTCATTGCCAGATTTTGAATTCCGCCACTGGGACCGATCCATCCAGCGAATGGTGTCCGAATTGCGTGGCCGGCACCAACACCGCCATAGAAAGTTTGCTGGCCGAAATACGCGAAGGCATATCGTCCAATCTGCAATCCTTGTGCAATAAATACGGCGGAATGTGGGCGACTGACAAAGATGCGGTGATTGCGATGGGCGAAGACAGCGTGACGTTGGAACCTTCGTTCCTTTCATCCGTTTACGGCGGCATTGACAATCTGCGGCGGGCGACGATGGTCGGCACGGGGTCATCCGCGACGCGCGGGTTTGAATTGACCACCGATGCAAGCGGAAAATCGGTTATAAAAACTTCCACGCTCAGTTATATCGGAACCGGCATGTGCCTGCTCAGCTCGGCTGCGGTATCCTGTCGCCAACAGGACAAGGATACCGGCGGAATGGGATATGTCACGTTCAATCCGATAACCGGCGAATGCGACTTTGACGACGGCTGGTATCGCATCCGGTGCGAAGGGTTCCTCGGCGGCACCTGGAACAGCAGCAGCCAGACATGTTTATACAGGGAATAGCGGAATGAAAAAACTGTTTGCATTTTTATGCTTGTTTATTGCGGCGGCCGGTTTTACCAGCGGGTCACGGGCCGGTTTTACCAGCGGTGGACAGGATGTCGCTTCTACCCTTAAATTAGTATCCCAAGCACTCACTTCTGCAACCTGTGCGAATACCGGGCCGATCATTGCCGAGACCGTAATTTCTTCCGGAACCAAAGACGGGTGCGTTGTTGATAATTGTTCCGGATATAAATTAACTTGCGACAACGGCTTCTTTTTTAACAGTTATACCGATAATTGCTCAAAAATAGGAGAAGGCAATATAATCGCAAACAGATACGGATATATTACAAAATGCGGCAAATGGGGAACCTGGGGCGACAGCGCCTGGGGGTGGGGCGGCGCGGGAAAAGATACTCCGAACATGTGTGCGGATTTCAAAACCAAGTCGGCTTTGCCGGCGAATGCAGAGGGTTTTACATCAAAAGAATCAGGCATTCCGTGTTGGAAATGGCAATGCAAGAGCACGCATGTCTTGCTGGAAGAAAACACCACCTGCATTACGCCTGCTGAATGTGCGGGCAAGGGGTATGCGGTTAGCCCGGACGGCGAAAAATGCGTGGCGGGCGGCTGCCCTGGCAAATTGATAAAAAACAGCGACAAAAGCTGCGTCACCGCGGATCAATGCAAGGCAGCAACCGGATGCAGCGTCAGCGCGGATAACAAATATTGCAACTGCGACACCGACAAGCTGCAGCCGGAGAAGGTCGGTGGCTGTCCGTCGGGCCGTTGCCGCCAGGCGACCGATACGGGCGATATTTGCTCGGGCAGCATCCAGGATACCACCCCGGGCGGCCAATTCGTCGATAGCGATGGAAAGTGTCAAAAGTGTCCGACTAATTATTTCCCGACATATAATGCCGACGGCAATTTATGGAAATGCTCGCCAGGCCTGATCGCATATGCGGTGGAAATGCGCGCATGCTGGGATTGCGCGATGGCCGTGGGATTCAAGCAGTGCGTGAAATCCAAAGGCGCGGACAGGTCCCAGTGCGCCATCACGGCGGGCAATGACAATAATAATCCGCGGAAATAATCTGCGGATAATCACTTGCGGGGCGGGGGAACCTGTCCGGCCGTGGCAAAATAATCGGTTATCTTTCCCAAAAACACAGGTTCTTTTTCATCCGAAATTCCGATCAGCGCGACGTCCGCGATGGTGCGTTCTGGAATGCGCGGTCCGGCAATGCGTGTCGGTATATCATGCTCGTCGCGGCCCAGATTGTTTTTTTCCATCAATACCCGCGCTTTTGTCCCAATTCGGGATTGCATGAATTCCAGCATGTTCGCGCGCGCAAGTTCGGCCGCCATGTTCACGCGCCGCTTTGATTCCGCGCGCGGCACTTGATCGGGCATGGTCGCCGCAATTGTGCCCGGCCGCGGGGAAAAAGGAAACGCGTGCAGGCGTATGGGCTTCAGCGCGCGTATCAGCGCGCAGGTTTCATCAAACAGCTCTTGCGTCTCGCCCGGAAACCCGCAAATCAGATCCCATGAAAAGCTGGCCGTGGATTTTTCCATCAGCTCCCGCACCTTTTGCGCGTTATGCCTGCGGCCCATGCGGGCAAGAATCGCGTCGCTGCCCGACTGCATGGACAGATGCATATGCGGCAGCATTCGCGGGTGTTCGCGCATTATTTCAATCAGCGGCGCCAAATCGGTCCCGGGGTCCAGGCTGGACAGCCGCAATCGCCGCATCCCCGGCACATCAGAGAGTAGGGCGCGGCAGAGGTCTTGTAGGGGCAAATAATTATTTGCCCCTACGGGTTTATATCCCGCGATATCCACGCCCGTCAGGACGATTTCCGGGTATCCGTTCGCGACTAGCGCGCGAACCTGGGCCAGTATTTGTTCATAAGGGAAAGAGACATTTCGTCCGCGCAAAATCCGCGTGATGCAGTATGTGCATGCGTGCCCGCACCCGTTCTGGATTTGAACAAAGCCTTTGGAAAGAGTTTGGAACTTATTGATGATTACGTAATCATCCTGTCCCCCCACCGGCCCGCAACCCCGCGCGCCGACTCCCCCCAAGGGGGGAGTAGTTGATTCTTCGGAAACTTTGCGTAACTGGAAACGGTCTGAACTACTCCCCCCTTGGGGGGAGTCGCAGAGCGCAAGCGTTGTATCCGCGCCGCGCGATGCGGTGGGGGGACAAAGGTATGCGGCCGCGTTCATCTTATCCTTGTTGACAATAACGCGCGTAACGCCCGCGATTGCCGCAAAGTCATCTGGCGCGCGGGTTGCGGCGCATCCGGTGACGAATACCGCCGCGCCCGAATTTTCGCGGATAATGCGGCGGATGGCTTGCTTGGACTGACGCTCGGCCTCTGCCGTCACGCCGCAGGTATTTACAATCACCGCGCGCGGCGCGCCCGCATCCGCCAGCATGGCGCGAATTTTTTCCGCCTCTACGGTGTTCAGCCGGCACCCGAGAGCTAAAAATTTAATGTTGGATTTCATTGGTTGTTCGTGCTGGTGGCTCGTGCTGGTGGCTCGCATTAACACAAATCACGAGCACGAGCCCCGGGCACTATTTTATTTTCTTCTTGATTTTTCATGTTTTGCAGTGCATTATAACGGGGCTAAAAATTATTGCAACAAAAAGCTAGGGCGCGCACTTCGCGCGCGCCGCAAGAATCAAGAGGTTTCCAATGTCCCGCACCACTATAACCGACAATCTGCCCCATGTCAGCAGCAAGTATGAGCTGGGCATGCTGGCATCGCAACGCGTCCGCGACCTGAACGGCGGAACCCCGCCGATCGTGCCGGCCGGAACGGACAAGCCGACGGTGACCGCGCTGCGCGAAATGGCGTCCGGCGAATTGGACATCGGCCAATTGCGCCATGAATTCGTCCAGTCCTATAAAGACACGCCGATTGTGGCAGAAACCGAGAATATAGAGTCCAAGTCCGAAGACCCGTTATTGCGAGAGATTGACGCGGAACTGGAAAGCGCGATTGTCGCGACCGAAGAAATGACACCCGCAGAATTGGATGCCGAGCTGGACGATTCCACCGTGGATTCCGGCGAAGAGTAACTTCCCCTCCCCAGGAGGGAAATTTTTCGGAGACGTCGCATAGCTGGTCTAGTGCGCTTGCTTGGAAAGCAAGTATACTCGCAAGGGTATCAAGGGTTCGAATCCCTTCGTCTCCGCCATTTATTCCCCTCCTTTGGAGGGGTGCCGCCGAAAGGCGGCAGGGAGGGTTTAGTATGATATGTCCCAGTCATTCTTTACAGCCCCGCCATTTATTCCCCTCCTTTGGAGGGGTGCCGCCGAAAGGCGGCGGGGAGGGTTTAGTATGATATGCCCCAGTCATTTTTTATAACCCCGCCATATATTCCCCTCCTTTGGAGGGGTGCCACCGAAAGGCGGCAGGGAGGGTTTAGTATTGAAGGCCTCGTCATTTTTTATAACCCCGCCATATATTCCCCTCCTTTGGAGGGGTGCCGCCGAAAGGCGGCAGGGAGGGTTTAGTATTGAAGGCCTCGTCATTTTTTATAACCCCGCCAGATAAATAGAAATTCGTGGAGTTTTATGTGAAATCCGTAAATAATAGTTATTCAGAAAATAAAAAAGCTTCTTTGCTTTGGACCCCGATTGATTTTGCAGTATCTTTTTTTATGCCCGCGACCGGCTGGTTTAATCCAAAAGGCGCTTTTACAAAAATACAGAACGATGGCGCGACTATTACGTATTTCAACACCTCGCCCTTTTATGAATATAAGAAAATGAACAATGTAAGACCGTGGGCAACCCTATCCGGATTTGTGTTGGGGTATCTTTTTTTCGCAATGCCTGGCATGCTGTTCCAATACATAAGGGAAAAAGCGCAACGGTAGCTGAATATGATTTTGTAGAATACCCTTTAGCCATAAAAAACCCGCCGGCGGCGGGGATTTGATTCTATTTTTCGGCGTCTGCCGCGACCTGCATTTTAACAATTGTATCCGGCTTGTCCACTGTTCCGTTATTTTCCGATGTTCCGGCCTTTATCTTATCCACAAACTCCATTCCGGATGTCACTTTGCCGAAAGCGGTATAGTTGCCGTCCAGAAATTGTGAATTGGCCAGGACGATGAAAAACTGGCTGTCCGCGCTGTTTATATCGTTCGCGCGTGCCATTGACACAACCCCGCGCACATGCGGCGTCGCGTTGAATTCAGCCGCCAGTTTCTGGCCCGATCCGCCCATCCCGGTGCCCAGCGGATCGCCGGTCTGGGCCATAAATCCCGGAATAACGCGGTGGAACTTGATGCCATTGTAAAAACCCTGGCGCGTTAATTCTTTGATCCGCGCGACGGTTTTCGGCGCGACGGCCGGGTCCAATTCAATCACAACGCGCCCGTCTTTCAAGTCCAGATACAGAGTATTTTCTTTATCCATAGCATTCGCCCCCGTTACTGTTAAAAAAATCGCCGTTGCCGCCATCAGAATTTTTTTCATCCCCGTCTCCTTTTACTTATTAAAAGTTCTTGTCTTGTTTTTCGCGCCCAGCATGTCAAATTTCGGGCCGCCGCGTCCCGCCCCGGGGCGCGCGCCGAATGGTTTGCGCGGGCCGTCTCCGAACGACTTTCTGGGGCCGGATCCGAAGTCGGGTCGTCCGCCGCCGCGTCCCGCCGGTCTGTCCGGGCGCGCCGGGCGGTCGCCGCGCGGCGGCCGTTCTTCTTTTTGCCGCGCGAATTTCATCGCGTTATCAACCGCTTTGCGAACCATCGCGCCGATTGGAACCTCTATGCCCAGTTCCTGTTCGTGCGTTTTCTGCCATTCGGTCAGGAAAGCGTATTGTTCCGGGGACAATTCCACGGAAACTGTTTTTGTTTTGGGTGTTTCTTTTTCTGGGGTTTCCATAATGTAAATGCCTCCACGACATTGTTTCGTTATGGGCACAGTTTACACGTTTTAAAAAATATAGCAAGACATTCAATCATTTGAACTTAAAAAACCCGCCGAGGCGGGTTTCTTTTAATTTGTTCTTAAATCGCGGAATCTGTTCGGATGAACATAATTGGTCGGCAGGAAGCCCAGCAGCAGGAACATGACCAGATCCACGACCGGCACAAAGGAAAGCAGCACCAGCCATCCGGACATTCCGATGTCGTGATACCGCCGCGCCCATTGCGACAATGTCGGAATCAGCAGTATCAGCATGGGCAGACCGGTGTACATGTTAAAGTTGAACACCGCCGCCAGCAGCGCGCACAGCAGCATGTTCGCCAATATAGTCCACCAGAATTCCGATCGCACCGCAACGCCGGTGAACCGAAAATACTTGGTCCAGAAGTTTGCATAGGCTTCGCCGAACGACAGAATTGTTCCGCCGTGTTCGGGCGCGTGAGTTGGATGTTTTTCTCTTGGCATGGGTAAATCCTTTTTGTTGGTTGATTTCTCTATCATGCATTTTACATCAAAGCGCGATTGTTTTATATAAGAAAAAATGCCGCGCAATTTGCGCGGCATTCACTGTTTTCCATACTGTAAAACCGTCGTTTATGACTACCCCGGAAAGCCAAGGTCGCCCGCAACCTCGCGCGCTCCCAGCTTTCCTCCCCTTCTAAGAAGGGGAATTCGCACTCATTCGCTTAAAATTTGAACACGCGAAGTTGCCCTTCTTAGAAGGGCCGGAATGCTTGCCAGCTTGCTGGCTTAGCATTCCGGGGTAGTCCTTTTATTTTTTATTTCCGCTGTTTCCGTTTTTAATGCTGCCGTAATGATTGCCGTTGTTTCCGTTGGTATTGCCCTTGCCGTTGTTGTTCGGCGCGCCAGAAGATTGGTTTTGCCTTGCGGGCTGGCTGACCGGTTGGGACGGGGCATCCGCTGCCGCGGGCGCTGGGATCGGGCCGGCCGCGCGGGTCATGCCGCCCCGCTGGCCGCGGTCGGCCGCGGGATAACGGTTCCCGGCGGTTGTGGAATTGTCGCCGCCGCGCGGCTGCTCGCGACCGGGGGTGTTGCCCGCGGGATGTGCTTTGCCACGATTGGCGTATTGGTTCCCCGAAGACCTTGCGACCGGCTTGGAAGCAACCTTGCCGCCAGTCGCGGTGTTATTGTTGTTGGTATTCGTATTATTATTTACGTTGGTATTGTTGTTTACGATCGTGATTTGCTGACTGGAACTGGACGACGAAGACGCCGCGGACGACGAAGATGCGGACGGCGCGGACACAACGATGGGCCGGCGATCTACGACGACTGGCGCGGGAGAATAATAATCCGGCTCTGTTTCAACATAGCACGCGGTCAGCATTACCGCCGCGGACATCATCAAGATAATATTTTTGTTCATGCGGACATCCTTTTGGTTTGTTTTCCTGTATGCTAATAACAATGTTTTGAAATGTAAAGCAATAATATAAAAGTGGTTGGCGGCTGGTATAAAAATTCTTGTTCCCAGTCACCAGCACCAGCCACCAGCCATCAAAAATGCGGCTTTCGCCGCATTTTTTATTTCTTCCCTGCCGGTTTTGCCGCCGGCTTTGCGGCCGGTGCGGCCGCCTTGGGCGCGGCGCCTGGCGCGGGTTTGGACACCGCGGCCTTGACCGGCGCGGCGGCGGGCGCCGCATCTGTCGCGGCGGCCTTTTTCGCATCCGCTTCTTCGGCCATCTTGCCGGTTATCGCTACGAACGCCAATTGTGACTGGTGCAATCCCAATTCCACGCCCGCGGGCAGTTTCAGGTCGGATCCGTGCACCACGTCGCCGATGCCCAGGTCGGCCAGGTCAATGGTTATCGCGTCCGGAATATCGTTTACTTTTGCAACAATGGCGACCTTGCGCACCGCAAAGTTCAACGCGCCGCCCATTTTGATACCCTTGCTGGTTTCCACGTTTATAACGCCGACCGGAATGCTGACCGAAACCGGCTTTGCAACGTCTATGCGCTTAAAGTCCGCGTGCAGCGGGGTGTCGGAAACCGGATGATACTGGATATCAATCAGCATCGCGTTCTCTTTGCCGTTTGGCGTAGAGATTTCAAATAATTTGGTCCGCAAACCGGGGGTTTTGATTAATTCGCCCCAGGCGTGCGCGTCCAGCTCTATGGCCGCGGGCGCCTTGTTTTCGCCGTAAATGACGGCGGGCAGTTTTTTGTTTTTGCGAACTGCGCGGCTGGCCCCCTTGCCAGATTTAGCGCGAATTTCTGCGTTTAATTGTATTGCCATGACGGTATCCTTTTTGTAATTCCCCTCCTAAGGAGGGGGGTCAATTTTGTGGAGCTTTTTTTGCGAGCAAAATTGACGGGGAGGGTTTACGGAATACAGGGTATTCTGGAAACCCTCTCCGCCTCGCATTCGCTCGGCACCCCTCCGGGGGAGGGGAATAGCGGCCCTCCAAGGGTGGCCGCGCAGGGGGCATTATTGACCAGGTTTCGCAAAAAATCAAGAAAAATTTGAAATTTTATCTGCGCTTAGATTTTGAACGAGAGTGTCCGACGTATGTCAAATAGATGTTTTTTCCTGGACATGCTTTGATACATTCGCCGCAACTGGTGCATAAGTTTGAATCTACATACATGTAAAGATTTTGCAAAGCGTATTTTATCGCTTTTTTCGTGCCACATGCTTGCTGACATTCATTATTACACTTTTCGTTTTCGCAATCTCCCCTGGATATTTCAGCCCCGAAATCTTCTTGTCTAATTTCTATGCCATTTTTAAGCTTAAAGATATAATCTACGTATGCTTTCAGCGAGTCAAACGGGTAAAAGGGCTCTTCATGAATTAAATGCTCGGGAATTTGAATTCCGAAAATTTGTTCGGTTCGGCTTACGAAATAGTCCGTGATGTCTGTATTTTCAAATGCATTAAATTCAAAACCGCGTGCTTCTTTATAATTGAGTTTTTTATACGCCGATTTTGGCCAAGGCTCGCTAGTAAGCATTAATTTTTCAGAAGGAATGTCCGGCATGAATCCAAACGTCCGAAAAAAATCTCTATTAAAATCAGGGGCCGTCCAAACATGAACACCTATAACATGGGGCCCCAATGCATTTCCTTGATAGTCCTCGTATGCTTTATTAAGTGCTCTTATGCATTTTCTCTTGATTTGGGTACGAGATATTGCCATAGCAGTTCGCCTTATTCTTCGCTCTCTCAATCTCCAATTTTGAAGGTAATATAAACAAAAAATTTTGAATTTCATTAAAAAAAGCTAAGCCGGCAAAAAAATCAATAAAAAACTTGATTTTCGCAAAATTTACGTATAAAATCGGCGGGTCCGCCTTCGCTGATGCTACGGCGCGACAAGGCTGGATAATCCACCCTACGCCAAGGCTTCGGGTGGCAAGCAGAACTGAATAATTTATGGCGTCCTGTGGTCGCCGGAAAAGATAAGGATTCTGTCAAACGTCTGGTAATTCCCCTCCTTCGGAGGGGTGCCGAGCAAAGCGAGGCGGGGAGGGTTTTCAGAATATATAAATACTCTGTGAACCCTCCCCGTCTTGCCGCCTTCGGCGTCAATCCACCCCTCCGAAGGAGGGGAATAAATAACCATAGGAAATAAAAATGGCAAGAGACGGCGCAAAGCGCAGCACGCGCAAACTTAAAATCGGACGGCGTTTGGGTATGAACCTGTGGGGCCAGGCAAAATCCCCGTTCAACAAACGCAAATACAAACCAGGCCAGCACGGGCCCACCAGCCGCGGCGGATCGCAATCCGACTATGGCAAGCAGATGAAGGCCAAACAGACGCTGAAAGGGTATTACGGCAATATTGGCGAAAAGAAATTCCACAAATATTATGATGAGGCGGTGAATATGCGCAGCGACACGCCGCAGAGCCTTATCGGCCTGTTGGAATCGCGCCTGGACGCGGTGGTGTATCGCGCGAAACTGGCCCCCACGGTGTTTTCCGCGCGCCAGCTGGTCAGCCACGGCCACGTTTACGTCAACGGCAAACGCGTTAAAATCGCATCGTATTCGGTAAAGCCGAACGATGAAATCACCATATCCGACAAGGCGAAACAGATGCCGCTGGTGGTTCTGGCACTGGAATCGCCGGAACGCGATTTCCCGGATTATATCAAAGTGAACTCCGCGAATTTCACCGCGACGTTCATCCGCGTGCCGGCATTGGAAGACGTCCCGTATCCGGTCCAGATGCAACCCGACCTGGTCGTTGAATATTATAGTCGTTAGTCGTTGGTCGTTAGTAGTTAGTCATTAAAAAATGCGCCATTAATTGGCGCATTTTTTGTAACGAATGGTTGATGTGGTGTGTTCCCCTCCTATGGAGGGGCGGTGCCTTGTATCGGCACCGGGGGTGGTTAGATTCATTATTTACAAAACCACCCCAGATTTTCTAAGCGCGCAATACCGGCACCGCTAAGAAAATCTACCCCTCCACAGGAGGGGAACATATGCGGTGCAATCATTTTTTCAGAATTCTCGCTTTGTCTTTTTCCCATTCGCGTTTTTTGATTGTCTCGCGCTTGTCCACTTTGTTTTTGCCAAATCCGATGCCCAGCAGGACTTTCAGTTTTCCGCGCGAATTGAAATAGAGCTTCAGCGGCACGACGGTTGCGCCTTTTTCCGACAATTTTCCAACGATGCGGTTGATTTGGCTGCGATGCATCAGCAACTGCCGATAACGCCGCTCGTCAAAGCGGGTAATCTTTGCGGCGGTGGGCAAGGGCTGGATAACGACGTTGGACAGCATCAGGTTTCCGCCGCGATTCTGCACAAATCCGTCCGTGATGTTCACCAGTCCGTACCGCGCGGATTTCACCTCTGCCCCGGTCAAGCTGACGCCCGCCTCTATCGTATCTTCAATAGAGTAATTGAACCGCGCTTTGCGGTTTTCAGCAATCTGCCCTGATTTAATCAACTGTCTTGTCATGTAAAAAATTATAACTTAAAAAAATTGTAGGGGCAAATAATTATTTGCCCCTACCGTATTACCCTAAATCCAAAACATCTAAAACCTGTGGGAATTCTGTATATCCGAATTCCGCGTTCAGATGTCCGCCGTTCGGAATAATGGTCAGCGGTACGCCAATATGTTGGCTAAAATACGCCGCCGCCGCGCGTGGAACATACGGGTCATTATTGCCCCAAAGCAGCGTCGCCCGGCCCATGTTCGCCCTGATTTTATCCCAATTAAAATCATATTCGGTAAATGTTTTATTAAGGTTATCAAAAAATTCATTGCCCAATTTCTGTATAAATCCGCTGACGAAAACAGACTGCGCAACCGGCTGATTCAAAGATTCCAAGATGTGCAACATGAACGCCGCGCCGCAGCTGTGCCCGATCAGAATCGTATCTTTTCCGATTTGGGGGGCTTGCTCGCCCAATGCGGCGCGCCAGGCCTCAACCGATTGCCCCTCTGGCGTTGGAAAGCGCGGAACATAGACTGTGTGGCCCCGGTCCCCCAGCTGGGTTTTCAGCCATTGAAACCAGTTCCCTTCCGGCGATCCGCCGGTGCCATGCAGGATTATTATATTCATCAGGAATTACTCAATACAGCAATTGACCATATTTTTGACCCAGTTGCCCAGACGCGCGGTCAGGGTGTTCCCCTCCTTTGGAGGGGTGTCAATTTTGTCGCGCTTGTTTGCGGGCAAGATTGACGGGGTGGTTTTATTTGCTCTTTGCTCTTTGCTATCTGCTATTTTGTCTTTGACCCAAATATCCAACCCGCGCGGCAGGGCGTCGTCAATCTTTTGCACGCCGGTCAAATCTATCAGACCCATATTGATGCCCCAAAACAGAGAATACAAATCGTAAGCCTTTTCAAACAAATGATGGGCGTCTTCCTTATTCCCTGCGCCGTTGGCCTTGTCCCCGACTTCTTTCAGGCGCATGCATGCGGCCAGCAGGTGTTTGGAAATGCACCAAACCTCCGCCCCCTCGTGTCCGTTTTGGTCCACGATGCGTTTCATCAATTCGCCGCGCATGTCGCGCACCACCTGGATCAGGTCGTAATAGCCGGTTTTTTTGGTTTTTGCCCCGCTGAAAAAGAAATGTTCTTCCAATGAGATAAGGTTCATCAGCGCGATAGACAGGTCTTGGTCGGACGACAAATCCAACGGATTTTTTTTCTTTGCCGCATCGGTTTTTTCAATCAATTCTTCCAAGGATAGCTTTTTTTCTTTTGGCATAT
>JGI20166J26741_11850029_pt1 | contig 20431 bp, 10 predicted proteins | sample TergutCu122P5_FD_26741 | JGI IMG/M metagenome (IMG submission 26741)
CTTCTTCTTCTTCTTCTTCTTCTTCTTCTTTTTTGTTATTCAGCAGGTATTGTTAGTTACTAGTACGGCTACTTAAGTGTAATCGTACGTGGCGGTTGAAGTGGTTTCATCCTGACAAGTGCTGTCAGCCAATAATGCTCAAATGGACCGTCATGTTCCGACATTGCAGACGCCTTGCATATTTCACTCAACCGATGACACCAGACGTCTCCAAAACAACACGCCTGAGTTTATAAAAAATATTTACATATGGTTTGTTTAATGAATTGTTGTTGATTAGACTGTGTAGCGTCGACCGTAAGACGGCTGTTAAATAATGCATTGGAGGGGATTTGGAAGGGAAAAGCCATGACCTAATTTGCGGTAGACCTACTGTCATAGGATTTGTCTGGGTGATACTGACAAAGATTGTGAAAAATCTGGCAGGATGTTTCTTCTGCTGACGTGGAATATCCCGAATACGAAGCATTAATAATTTCCACTCGACTGTGATGTTGGTTACAGATATATTCGGCTTTACGGGATTCCGACGATGATAAATGGCGATAGTCCATCCTCTCAACACTAAAAGTACCCACAGCGTCTTCGAAAGTTAGATTTGCGTCTTTCTTCAGATGGAGCTGGGAGAGAACCTGATCGATTCTGGTGATTCTTACCTGGCTCCTTCTGGAGATGGAAGCAGATCCAGCCCCCGAAGCGTTGTGGGGTTTTGTGTCCCTCGAAGATGGGTAGTTTTCACAATCAGTCACGTCAGAATTGTACAAGTGTTCCGATTTTATTGGTTCCTTTGCTAATTACCTGCTTGATATCTGCCATGGACATAAGGCAGTGATGCGTCTGATGCGTTTTTCTAGGCAGAGCTGTAAGATTGAACTACTGGATGAAATGGCGAGGTGTTAACAGATCGAAAACGACACGTAAGGAGACGATTGTGGAGTGGGTGCTCTGTCGACATTCCACGATGATTAGAATTACCGAAATATGAACTCCCCCTCTCCGGAATACAACGCTCTACCGCCCAGATATAGGTTACATAATTTTATGTAAGGTCTGTTGTATGGGTCGGAAGGCCCAATAGGGAGTTCTGTGAATTTTTGTGAAAGATAATTATCACATCAGTGGGTGAAACTGTTAGGCGACTGGCTGTGATACTTGGGGACTTCCACTACGACATACGTATTCGTTAGTTTGATCAAAAGAGTTAACTGCTCACGTAAACAGCAAGTTCATTTCCTCATACTCGTCTCCCTGCTGGCAGAAACAGTAAGGTGAACTCAGTAATACCAGTGGCCTGTCCAGCCGTGAGCAAGGTTTGATCAAATGGTTCCGGTACCCAGTTGTAAAACCATCTTCGTTTACTGCAATGTTTATTATTTATTTATTTATAAAAAGGAAAATGTTGCTGTGCGTAGTTAAAGAAGATGTGCTGGAGGGAAGAGGTATAACTGTACGCATTCTTAATCTCAACACTAGATTAGGCTAGTAGCTTCACGTCCCGGCCGCTCTACCCTCGGGGGAAAAGCTTGGATAGAAGGCTGGTTGCGCCTCAGAACCGGTCTACGTGCTGTCGGTGGGAGAAAGTTTTTCTGTCCCTGCCGGTAATAGAACATTGATTTTCGTGTCGTCCCGATCCCTACTGACGAAGTTATCCTGACTCTTGTTTATTTGTTCTTGGTTCATTTATCGGAGCTTTCCAATTCGTAACCTCGGCGTCTAATAATAAGTTATTTAGTGAATAATGAATCTGAAGGGATTGGAAGCAAGTGGCCGTGTCCTAATTTAGGTACTGTACCTCCATTTTTCTGGGGGAATTGATGAAGAGCACGTATAATCTAGTTAGGATACGGGCCGATATTTGAGCAAGCAATCTCCCAGACTCTAAAAGGAATTACAACTAACCAGACCTGACGTTTTGTTTCTTTTGTTTTTAATGACCAGACTGTTAACACTTCTACTTAGGATTCCCTTTATGCCTCCCCAAATCACACTGTGAAAGCGACTGTGCTGCATTGCGTTCAAACGTCATGAGCAAGTTCTCTCCTAGGCATATTTCTACCCAACCTCTCACACTGCTCTCGCATCGAACAGATGGTGTATCAATTAACTAATGAATTAATTAATCCAAGCCGCCTCCGAGACGTCATTGGATAGCTGTGACTACCTGAAGTCAGGTTGACCTAAGGTTGGCAGGTACTGTAGTAATCACGCTGCTCTGGTTGCAGGCCCTTCATTAGGATTCGCTAAAGACACACCTTCTAGCACAGTGGTAAATATATGTACCGCCTGCTGTGTCATTGAGAAACGTTGCAGTTTGCCTGTACACTGTGCTTTTGGTGGTTCTCAAAATTGAAAGTAATTGTACCCGTAAACAACATTAACCGGTTGGAGTCGCATTATGTTTACTGCGAAGTAGGAACTAAATTGTTTATATTGTGTGGCCGAACCTGAGGCTTCATATGTTCAAGGGGTCTTCCAATATGATCTATCCCGTATCCTCAGTGCATAATCCTTTGTCCTTGGAATATCAGCCCCATAGCATTAATGCCTGCCACACAACGTTTTTAAATTTGGCAAGAAACAAAGGAAGCGGCGCTCAGAGAACTGCTTAATTTCAGGAACGTCTTTTTTACTGCGGGTTAAACAACTTACAGGCTGTACCAGCCTCAAAATCATCTTCTTGACGTCACTTCTTTCTTATGATTATGTGAACTAATTCACTTCATGGAATGAAATCCCTTCGTAGCTTTCAAGAAATGCCTCTCCATTTTATGGAGCCCGAAGTTTTATTACTTTATTCAGAAGAGCCCGCTACCGGTCTCTGTTCTAAGCCAGATGAGTCTGGTCCCCACAATTCTATCCTGTTTCCTCCAGATTCATTTGAAATTGTCCATCCACCTACACCTGCGTCTTTTAACTGGTCTCTTTCCTTCAGATTTCCCCACCACAACCCTGTATGAATTTCTCTTCTCCCTCGTGCATGTCACGTGTTCCGTCTGTTTTGTCCCTTATGATTTGAGACCCTAATACTCCCTGGCGAGGAGTACAAATTGTGAAGTTCCTCATTATGCAGTTTCGTCCGTCATTCTTTTAACGCCTAATTGTCCCTTTTGGCGTCCATCTTTCTTCCTCAACACCCAGTCCTCGGAGGCCCTCAACCTATGCCCTGTCTCAATGTTAGAGGCCAAGTTTCACACTCATACAAAACAAGTAAAATTACAGTTCATTTGCATGTTACATTTTTCCTTAACCAACGGAACGACAAAATATTCTGGACCGGACTGTAGCAGGCATGCCTCGAATTTGAATTGATGTTCATATCTACATGCATGAAATTTTGATTGTTATTGTCGTTCCCAAATGTTTGAATTTTGCCTCACTTTCAAATAATTTTTACGGAGTAGTTTTGTCCTGATATGTTTGCGACGAGACCTGAACTTATACAGAATGTTCTCGGCATTTACTTAAAGACCAACTCCTTTAGCAGCGACGAATGAAGTTCCTCCGTATTTCTTTATGGAGTTTATGTTTCCGCTCTAATAAATTGACATCAAGGCAGGAACCAGGACCTGATAGATTTCGTTCAGTTTAACTTCCTCCTGGTTTTCTTGGTCCTTCCTAATGATACATTTGAAACTAAGATTACATTTTGTCTTGTAATCTCCAATGGTCCTCGGTTATCGGTCTTCATGTATATAATCTGCTAGTAAGGAGATGGGACTAGAAGTAAATGCTGATAAAACTAAATACATGGTTATGTCTCTAGGTCAGAATGCAGGACGAAGTTAGAATATAAAAATTGCTAATGGTTCCTTTGAAAGGACTGAACAGTTTATATATTTGGGAACAACATAAACAAATCAAAATTCTCTTCAGGCTGAAATTAAAAGCAACTTGAAGTCAGGGAATGCTGCTATCATTCGATGCAGAATCTTTTGTCTTAAAGATGTACAGAACTCTAATTTTACCTGTTGTTTTGTATGGGTGTGAAACTTGGTCGCTCACATTGATGGAGGGGCGTAGGCTGTGGGGGTTTGAGAATAGGGTGTTGAGGAGAGTATTTGGGCCTAAGAGGGACGAGGTAACAGGGGAGTGGAGAAAACTACATAATGAGGAGCTTAAACATCTATACTCCTCACCCATTGATCAAATCTAGAAGAATTAAATGGATGGGGCATGTAGCACGAATTGGGAAGAAGAGAGGCGTATACAAGATTTTGGTGGGGAAACCTGAGGGAATGAGACCACTTGGAAGACCCAGGCGTAGATGGGATGACAATATTAAGATGGTTCTTCAGGAAGTGGGATGTGGGGAAATGGACTGGATCGATCTGGCTCAGGATAGGTACAGATGACAGGCACTTGTGAATGCGGTAATGGACCTTCGGGTTCCATTAAATGCGGGGAATTTCTTGACTGAGAACCGGTTAACTTCTCAAGAAGGACTCTGCTGCATGAAGTGAGTGAGTAAGTTAGTAAATAAGTAAGTAAGGTATATAATTAAATTTGTTTACAATATAAATATGAAGAAAGTGTATGATGGAATTAGAGCGACACAACATGAAACAACCTCGGAAATATTGTTGCTCTTACCTGTCGAATAATTCTCATTTTGTGAGCTGTAATGTGTACAACTTTTCGAACTGCTACACTCAGAGAGTGTGTAGGTGTATCTACTGCACTAATCTGTCTCAGTATATGGGTCAGTCGTGAGGTCTTGTGAACACTGTAATGAACACACTGGTTCTATTAAAGACAAGGATTTGTTTCCCCTATCTGAGCGACTGTGAATTTCGCAATGATGCTTCTTCTGTTTCCTTGTATTCTGTTTGTCCTGTTATGTTTGTTGATACGTTAATGCAAGCGCGCCATTCATTCGCTGTTATTGACCACAGCGGAGCAAAGCTGGCTTCATTACGAGCGGCAACTGAATGTGGAAACGCTGTAGCCTCTGTAATATTTTGCTCATAATTATTAGGGTATCGCCAGAGCAGATGATTCTTGAAAAACTGTATTCAGAATATATAAACAATGATGCTGGCGTTTACTGGCGTTTGGTAAATTACATTTTGACTTCAGTAGAGCAACGCTTCACCATCAGACGTAGTAGGGTGTAACGTCATCTTTTCTTTTTTATATGGCACACACTTCAGTTTTTTTTATCTGTCGGCAGTACTGTTAATCAATCTAGTTAATTATATCCTGGCAGCGTGTTTTTGATTAACCATAATATTGCATTTTGTCGGCTGATTTATGCGTTTTGGGGCGTAATTCCAAAGGATCTGGATGCAGTAATTGGAAACAAGATGTCGAGGATAAATCACAAAGCACACCCCATTGTTGCATAGAATTTATTGATGAATGTTTGTTTTTATTGTTGGTCTTTTTTGTCATGTTGTAAAGAACTTCCCACTTAAGTACAGATTCTGTGTACGTTAAATTTCCCATATATCACCCCACAGTTTCTTAGCGACTTTGTTTTCAGCTGCTTATTCACAAGGAATATTTCAGGTACCAGAAAAGGAATGTTTATGATCTATCTCTTTACAAAATTTCACTTGTATAACTATACAGGTTTATTAGTTTTGCAATCGAACAAAAAACTGAACAAAATTTTGGCACGGATGTCATATTCTTATTTTACATTATGAAAAATATTATCTTAAAAAAGTTATGGATTCACTGGACGCTGCGTCATATTCCATCTACATCGCTGCTTAAACCTGGGAACTCGCTTCAGAAAAGTTACATATTTTTTCAAGGTCTGTTGCCATATGTCATTTTTACGACAAAATGTTTTATGTACTGGTGTCGCCCACGCTGCAAAACTTTGCTCTTCTCCCATGTGTTTGTTAATCACTGACGGAAATTTGAAGTATGGTGTTGGGGGCATATTCCAGTATTATCATATTCGTCCGAAGTGGTGTGCAAATTAAGTGTTTCTGCAGTTGAAGTGGTGTGACGCACTCCCATCTTACAACCCCCTTCCCCCCCCCTCTTTTCAGGATTGAAAATATGCTAAAATTGGCGTGTTTTTGATTGAGTACTTCAAATGCCATCTCGATACGGCACTTCTAACTTCAGAATAACAGACCTGATCAATTCCACGACAGTCTGTTGTCGGATAGGTAAAAATTTAATTCTGGATCTCTGAACGTGAATTCATGCCTCCTGACGAAAACTTTTAGGGCCGCTGGCCAATATGTCCGTTGAATGGAATGTAACGGTGCGTATCTTGTTTTCGAATTGATCTGTGCAAAAGACGTCTTCGTCATTAGCAGCCATAAAGAGGTAAAATTATCAATTTGCTACATATGGGCTGTGTGTAAATTTCTACTGCACTGTTTCTACTCCTCTCTTGACAGGCTTTTTGTTGTTTAACGACGTTGTCAGTTACCGAGATTATGTGGCACCGATGGTAGATAATGAAATTTAAGTATGCAGCAATGTTGTAATTAGGAATCTTCGAAAATTTTGTGGTTGAGAAGCGTCTTGTGGTCACAGCTATTTCGTTGCTTGACAGCCGTTTGGTACCTCCAGTGATCACTGTCTGTAGGGCGGCGTAACGGAAGATCACTCATCACATAACATCGCAAAAGGAGAAGATGCCTGTTTGAGAATGTAGTAGTAACTCAGTTAATCTTTAGGTGTCTCGCTGTTTGTAAGACCCGAAGGTTCCGTGCTCATAACAGCCAGCCATTGGACCAATTCCTGAGCCACATGATTCCAATCCGCACCGTCACGTATTCTGGTCACCAGCAACAGTCCTATGCGCCTATTATTCAGAAGATGGTCTAACAATTTTATTATTTATTTTAGTTTTATTTAAATAAAACCCTGTCAAAGAATTGACACCTTTGGTACTGTAAAAAACAAGTTAGGAGGTGTACGCATGGCACTGCAATTATGGCGTGTTCGCTCCCTTTTATGTAATTTTCTCGAAAATCATAAAAAAAGACGGAAAAAAATACATTGCGCATTAAGTATGTCGTTTATATCACAGTTTCATGTGTTCAGCAGGTTACGCTCGAAATGCACGCAGAAATGCGTGTATCTTCACGCAAAATGTCCTTTATCGGTACCAGTTTAAACAAAATTGGTTGTGTGTAGATACCTGTTAGTAAAACGTCCCAGTATGCATTCTATAAAAATCCGTTTAACCATTCTCGAGTTGTTCCAAACGTATAGATAACTGGGCCATGAAGCAACTTTTTTCGAACGGGCCGAAACTCCATATAGTCACAAAATACATACATGAGTGTTTAAGAAGCCTTTGTTTAGGTTGCTAAATGTGTTTTCTTGTGATTACAGCAAATCGATACAAACAAGGATGGCGTGGTAACAATTGACGAGCTAGTGGATTGGTGCTCCAGAGATGAACAGATTCTTCAGTCTCTGGAGACGCTGGATACCGTATTGTGATCCCAACATAGGTGCCACCTGCCGGCGGTGCGCGCGAACTAATTGTGAAAACGATGGCAGTGTGTCGACTGTGATGAATCGATACGTAACACAGATGGGGTACGTGGAAGACGGTACTAAGTAGCATATGTGGAGGTAACGTATGTTTCGTGCGTGGGTAATGTACTGGAAGGTGAAGTGTATAATGTTGATATCTTGTTGGTGATGATTCTTTCGTATGTACACGTGAAATTACAAATCCCAAAATTTGTTAGCAACGGTCTGAAGAGAATATTACAGCGATTCATCAGAGCCATCTGTGCCGGGTCATATGAAAACAATTATCCTCAGCAAAAGAAATATGCAGAACGTGAGTTTTGCCAGATGCTTATTAACCCTTTGAAGCATTAAATTCATGTGTGTAATGAGAAAGCATATTTCGTCTCCATTATCTTATTTATAGAAGAAAACGTTGCTTATTCTGAGTATCATATTTAGAATTCTGTAGACCAAATTCATAGTTTTTCACTGTCAAATTAGGTGGTACACGTATTTACCACCATACTTTTAAAGGGTTAATTTGGATCAGCTTGGATAACATAGCTTTAGAAAATGCTTCTGGTTGTTTAATATTGACAGATTTTGAATGTGATTGAAAATGTGTACAGGAGAGCAATGTGTCACCTTGGTTTCAGTATAGCACAAGCTGTCAAATAAACAGTCAGCATATAAATTTTTAAACTTTATTCGGCCACAGCAGTAAAACATTTTGCGATTTAAGCTGACAAATATTGATCAGAAATACTGAAAATAATCAAACAGATTTTTACAGTAATTCTAATTCATGTGGAGTATTTCTTTGTGATCTTTCTAACAACAAAATGATACACTCTAGCTTCTGTTGCCTAAAGTTTTGTGGTGAAAACATATTTAAGTATGTAGGGGTGTAATGATTGTGGGAGAACAGAAGGCATTGTAGAGGCTTTGAAGTATTAGAAATTTATTTTTACTCCTAGTTCTGTTTCATAATTGTTATCACTCTGTGCTCAGATTGAGCTTTAAGATATTCTGGAATTCAGTGGGACCTCTTGTAACTGGGGTGATCTTAGCAACTAGGTACACATAGGACTAAATGATTTCATAAAGGATTTTTGTTTTGTACAGAGTGTCCATAAAGTCCCATATAATTACTTGTAATAATAGTAACAATTTTGTTGTGCATAACTAATTATAAGCCTATACCCTATAAGAATATGTTACATTTGGAACACTTTGAATCCAAAGGTGAAATTACAGAATGATGTTATCTTTGAGGTTCTTGTTGTGGTGACTGTGAAGGTTGCTGCCCTCTTGAGTATGACACATTGTTTTTTGTTAGATATTCACCCATGTTTTGGAGAAAAGTACTGCCCCATCATCCACCTTGAAGATGAAAGCTGTAAGTTTCTCCAAGATGCTGATGAATAGCAACCAACCTAAAACATGCCACAACAATCTTAAAGTCACTTCATATCAAACCAGTAGAAGAATATGTAAGGACTTTATGAATATTCTGTATATGAGCTGCATTTTGTTAATATTGGCGTTAATATTGGCCTGTACAATATTTTCTTTAGTCACAAAATGTCTGGTACATATTCTGTGAATATACATGCCCAAAAACTGTTGAGTATGTAGCTGCAATTTGAAATTGAGAGCTTGTCTCACATAACACTGTATATTCTTCTTTCTTCTCTTTCTTAGACATCTCCATTTAGTGTGTGTCATGTAGTAGTCAAGCCTCTTTGTCTGTCTCTTTCTTTCCAGAGCTCCATCTCCTACATGCTTCCCATGTTCTATCTTCCGTCTGTGTAACCTCTTTCCTAACCTGTTTCATCATGATCTTGGTCTTCCCAATGGTTGTTGTCCTTCTAGTTTCATGTTTAGAACCTTCTTTGATATCTTTCATTCATCTTTACAATGAATCTATCCTCTTTTGTTTTGGTGTATATTAATTTAGCTTCCAAGATAATTATCGTTAGATTTTCACAAATTGTGTACAAAATTTTGAACTGTTGATGTTTTGCAGGTAGCATCAGCAGTTCCACACAGGGCACCATTGTGAAACACACATCCGATTTTTGGCAAATTTAGTACCTTAAAGCATGAAATAAGTTGTGTTGTGGGATTGTTAGACTTTATTTTCCTTTCCTTTCACAAAAAAATAAATTAATTTTTAAAGAATTAGGAACCTGAAATGAAAGTTTGAAAACCAAATATTGCCAAATATGTATTTGCTCCAGTAGGTTTTGATTTTCATGCGAGTGAATTTGAGTGACTCATTAAAACATTTATGGGACCGTAATGTAATATGATTGTGGCTGTGACCAAGAGCAGTTTTGGTCATTTTAAGTATTAACACAAGAAAGGTTCGTGAAATCTCTGAAACAAGTAGTTGCACATTGTTTCAGTAATTATTGTATATAAAATGAAAGTGTAAATATAATTATAAGGGACATTTTGTAATTTCCCAGAAAGAGTTATTCTGAAAGAACTTCAGTTTTGTGGAATTTTATAGAATAAGACCAAACGGTTGTCGGTTTAATAGCATGGAAGAGAATTATTTTCAAGAAATGGAATTTTAATCAATGAAGCAGAATATATGATGTTGAGGAGACATATATTTTAAAGTCTGTCTTTGAATCTCGTTTTCTTCTTGTTAATCTTAATAAATAAACTGTTCAATTCTAGGTAGCTGTATTAGACTTAGCATCTACATTATATATAGGTTCTACATTATATATAGGTATCGTGAGAATGTATTCCATTTTTATATGCCTTTTTTCATGGCTGCCATATTGAATTAAAATTCTGACAAATGGTTATAAACATTACTAGAATGCTGTCTTGAAATTGTAAATGTAACGAGATAAGACATTTATTTGTACACAGTTATTATGTATTTAATTTCTGTGTTGAAAACAATGATAAGTTTGAATCCTGAAGTTTATCTAAGTGATATATTAAGTTCTCACTTCTGGCCTCACAGTAAAACAGTATTCAGCCTTCATTATAAAGACCAACCAGTCAGTGCTGATTACGGAAGTAATTGTTGTTTTGTGTGATAATTATACAGACCCACGAATACAATGTGTAGAAAAAACAAGGAGTTTTTGAGTGTTACAGGAGGTGGTATGTGTAGTTAACCACTGTGCTTGAGTGGGTTCAGAAATATTGTAAGTTTAGGGCTACACTCATCGATATATTTGGTCCTACAGTTTTGCTGTTTGATTATTGTGTAGGTTATTTTAAATCCCATCAGTTTTCAGCATTTGGAGTGTGTCCAGGTAAATTGCATTTGTTAGCAGTAATTATCAAGGAAAATTAATATGGTGGCATGATTACTAGAACTCCAATGTATAGATCTGTGTGTGATTTTAAATCAAATTCTAAACTACCAATACCATGACATGTTACAAATTTATTCTCGCTTGTCATATTTGTGAATCTGTGCTTAAAAAATTAGGATATTTTCTTGGTATGTTAGTGGATGATTTTAGTTTAGAGATTATAATCTCATGTTTGTTAGAAATGTTTGCCAGAGTTTCATGCACGTTGTCACCACTTGTTGCTTTAGGGTTGCTGCTAAGTGAACGTCATTCAAACAGGACAAAATTTTGACAGTTTTGGATTATCTGATGGTAGTTAAGTAATCCAAATTTTAGAAGTTATTGCCATACATCTGAATATTGTGTCATTTGTACAGGGTTTACAAAGGTGGATTCAGTACAAAAGCTCAATTATTTTATTAAAAATAAAGTTTTGGATATACTATACTAATCTAAAAGAATACTGGGTAAATATATGTCAAAGTAAGCCTGTCTTAAACTCTGTGCACCACTGTATGTCTATTCATTTGTGCCATTCTAACTATGAAGGAAAGAATTCTGTGTTCTCTAATGAGGTAAATTATTTTTAAGGCCAGTTTTCTCACAAATGATGGTTATTTTATGTAGAAATACAGCTATAAATTTAATTATTATGTCTGGTTTTGGACTTCAGAATTATACAAGCATTTTAGCATCGGTAAAGTCACTGATGTCGTCTCATACTAGACATGCAAGAGGTGGGTTTAACCTTGAAAACTGAAAAAAAAAAAAAAAAAAAAGTGAAAGTTCTTATCTATCTAATGCCCACCCAATTCCAAAAGAGCATTGCTTTTGGAGGGTTCCCAGGTTTCGCTGTTTCTCCTTCTGGTGAGAAAAACATGTAGAAGAAGATGAGTGTGGAGCATGGGTGGAATGATACTGACAGGGGAGAACCAAAGTACTTGGAGAAAAACCTGTCCCAGTGCCACTTTGTCAACTACAAATGTCATGTGGACGAGGCCTGGGATCAAACCAGGGCCATTGTGGTGAAAGGCCGGTAACTGACCACCTGAGCCATGGTATGGCCTTTTAAGGCCTGAAGTATATCTACATAATGTTTAAAAATTTGGCTTCTACCTTACAGAAAATATTATGCCACTATAACAGAAACCAACCAGTTAATGTTGTGTAGGGAAATAACCGTTATTAATTGTGAGACTCATATAAAACACTTTAATACACAGTGTGGGATGAAAGATGAGACCTTCAGCGTTAAAATAGGTGGTATGTATAGTTACTGTTGAATGTGACACTGTTAATTTCATTGGAAACTGAACACCCTTTGGTTTAGAATAATGAGAGTGAGGAAGAGAAATAGTGGTCATCGTTGATTGACACCAGTTTTTGCTTACCATTGTAATGTCAGAGCCTTTATTGAAGTAGCTAGCTTATCACATATTGTGTTCTGTCGCTGATAGTGGACCATGCATTTGTTCCAAATACACTGCTTACATTTGCTCGGAGATTTCATCATACATAAAAATCACATTGTTGTGCAATATGTGGCAACCCTCCACTTGTTTCTTTTTGTTTGCCTGTAACTTTAAATGTATTTGTTTCTTTGCTTTTTAAGAACAGAGCGTGACAGACAATCAGTTGCTTCACTGTGACAATATTACAGAGGTCACAATTGTGTTTCTTCCCTAGATACACTCCTTGCTTTCACTTATTGCAGTTGCTGGTTTTGGTGTTAGAAAGTTGTATGTCTGCTGTTGTCTTATCAACTACTTGTGGTGTAAGGTTTCAAATTTTAGTAAATACAGTGACCCAAGGCTGTTGTTTGTTTTAGATTGGTCATATGGAGGTACGTGCTCAAGAAAGGTTCATTCATTAGGCTTGCACCCAACTAATGATTAATAGCTAGAAGTGAACACTTGTTATCAGAAAATGTTGCCATTCATGTGACCATTACCTATAAGTTGCTATCCAAAAAATCAAATGAGGTAACATAAGTGGGATGCTCTCCTGTTTCAGTGTTGCCACATCATATGTCATGGTAAAATAGGTTACTATAAGTTGCTAGTGATTTGACTGAATCAGGTCTCACTCAAGAGGATACTACAAAGGGAGGCCCATTTGTGAGATTTGATGTTTTCATGTTGGTGCTAATGATGATGGCAGTCTTTTGTCACCTGAAACCATGTGGATTGTTAAGTAGTTACTGACATTTCAGAGGTGGTTGCCATCTGCAGAGTAGTCGAAAGAGAATAAGTGCAAAGGGGATGGGTGTTATATAGGGGAGGCCAGAAAGGTGATCACAGCAGCAGGCCAGTATGACTGGTGGTGCTATATAATGGAAACACAGCACATGGAAAGAGGTCACAAATATTTTTCGGATAATAATTCTCTTGGGGATTCACATCCATTTTGAGTTGCTAGAATTCGTGTGTAGTTCATTCACACTGCATGAGTTGAGTCAAGCTGGGTGAATCTGAGGATCTGCCTTTGTAGCATTTAGTGAGCAGAATGGATTTCATTAGTGTACCTACAGCCTTAAGTAGTGCTCACATTTATGATACATACATGAATGTAAACTGAACTTCTTAGTTATTGTTTACTTCAAACGTATGGTGGGTTGACCTAAAGTAACATACAATTACTGGATAAGAAGTGGCATAAAAAGATGCAAGAAGTAGTTTCCAATAATAAAGTTGTAATTATTATATCAAACAACGTTCACAAAATGTTATTTGTGACTCTATATAAATTTAAAACAACTAAGTTACAGCACAATAGGCCTGTCAGTGTCTTTACAGTTTATACCTCTACACTTTAATAGAATTTTAATGTTAATTGATAATATCCAGTGGCATTTTCAATCTTAAGTATAGTGAATATTTCAGAACTTCTTACTGAGATTCCTGCAATTATAAACCTAAGATAATTGGCCCTATTCCCCATGGCTACAGAAGTGTGGATATTTGAAATTTAGTAATAGTATATGAACTCATTCCTGCCTGCATCCACATGTACACTAAAGCTGAATTCCAAACAGTCATACATCTGTGTTTTGCTAAGTTTTCCAGACATTAGCCTGTTTGAGTTTTTTTGTGTGGTTTTACATGAAAGGAATGGTGTATAAATGCACAGCAGACACAAAATGAGAACTATGCCTTCAAATTTCAGATACAGGACACATTTCTTTTGGTTACTCATTTAAAAGGTAAAGTGAAGGTGGTCACTTGGAATATTTATTGTAAAAATAATCGCATAGTCTTAAGAACTTGTTCACAAAAACAACTTACTTTGTGTGAATTATTTTTGAACTTTAAATACCCATTGCTTCATAACAGTTAAGCATTAGACAATGTTCATACATCTTTCCTGACTGGAAATTCCATGAGGTATAGATGTATGAAGTAATGACAATGTCATGAAAATTCCCTTATATCATACTGATTTATTATATAAATTTATTGTGTAAATTTTATGTAAATTTTCCCCCACTTTCATAGAATTTTAGCCTTTTGTACACAAAGACTTAACTGTTCAGGATAAGGGAAGTATCTGTTTAGTGAAATTCATATTTCCAAAATGAATCTGTAGAGAATTTATTAAAACTTATAATTTTATATTCTCTTATCAAATGAGATTTTACACTTTTTGAAAGTATAAGAAATTTTGAGTTTCTGCTTTAAATAAAATGATTGTAAAAACAAAATTTGGTAAAAACCATTCACTACTTTTCAGATACATGTGGCATTGAAGCAGTTCATTAATGTTGTCTTATGAATTAATGTTAAACAGAATTCTTAATACTTATAATGGTCAAATGAATAAGATAGGAAAGTGACAATAGAGAATTTTATTTTAGGAATTAATTTTACGATTTATTGATTGTTATCTGGTTGTGAAGTTAATTTTAGGATGTCCCAGCATTTGGTGGTTCATGAAGCTCTGAATGCTGTTGTACTTATATTAAACCTCTGATGCCTGAAGAAAGGAAGATCAGGGTGACACACAAAGTTGAAAAATTGGTACTTCAGTTTCTAGCATGAATGATATCCTGTGCTTGGGCAATGGTCACTAGCTTGGATGTTCACAGAAGAGATCTGTTTCCTCACAAATTCATCAAAATAGTATACAGTATCCTGTCAGTCGTCCTGACTGTGTGGGAGGAGGGGTGGTCCAGATTACTTTGGAATCTGGATCACTGAGGGGGAAACTCCATGGTATAGGTAACATACAAAAAAAAATTACTTGATGCTAAAGTATAACTCCTTGGAGCCTGCACTTAGCAGTACATGATGATGATGATGATGACGATGACGACCATGACAGCAATGACGATGACAACTTCTGTTGCTATCAATTCACTGTATTGGCGGAATAAGAGAGAAAGAGATCCGTGACACTCAGAGAGACCATGTCCTTACTGGTGAGGAGTTGAAGACTAGCTGGCTGTTCCTGCTGTATCCATGCAACCAGTCTCGGAGTATGAATTGTCTCCGATATCCCCCCTGAATTCTGGTCAATGACCGAATCAGTGGGGGTGTAAGAGAGGGTTATAGTTGGCCCAAAATTGTCTCTATTATCAGGGGATCCTGTTTACAGGGCTCCAGGTAACTGAGGGGCTACTGTACTGTATTTTTACTGCTAAACAAATGCACTGTATCTCCATTACAAAACTGACCATTTAGTGCTTAAACAGCAGACTAATCCTTTTTTGAAATTTATTTTTTTTTTAATTATGCTGGCAGCTAGTAAGACTATATAGTATTGGTGTTAATGGGAGAATCACACCATATATATATATATATATATATACAGTGGACCCTCAAAAGTCGAACACAATCTGTTCCAAGAGGTGGTTCGACTTTCAATTTGTTTGACTTTCGAGTTAAATTCCCCCATAAGAAATAATGTAAATTGAATTAATCCGTTCAAGATCTCCAAAATTTACTCGTTATAAAACATTTTATTTATAATATTGGTTATGTAAACATGATATAATAACACTAATATTATATGCATAAAATCATACATACATTAACTAACTAAAATAAAAATAAAAAGTGTAGTGGAGAGAGATTACTGCTTGGAAGGTGAGACATATTCCATAAAACTAGCCTTCTCTTCTCTTGTGATGTAGGTCCTTTTTGGCATTTTTTTCCAGAAGAGGCCTGTCTTGTCACAATTGAATACTTGTTTTAAAATAAATCCCTCTCTATCCACAAAGTCTTTAAACTTCTCCACAAATTTTTCAGCAGCATCTTTATTTGAACTGGCGGCTTCTCCATGCCTAACCACACTGTGAATCCCTGTTCTCTTTTTAAAATAGACAAACCACCCTTTACTAACCTTAAATTCTTCAGCACTAAAACCAGGGGTATCTCGGGTAATGTCACTATTCAAAAGTCTAGCTTTCTCACAAATAATAGCCTCAGACACACTATCACCAGCCAACTGTTTTTCATTAATCCAAACCATTAAAAGTTTTTTCACTTCTTTCACAGCTGGCAGCCTTTTACTAGTAAGATATTTTACTCCTTTTGCTACATCAGCTGCTTTAATGGCTTCCCTGTTCTTCAGTATGGTCGATATTGTTGACTTAGCCATACTGTACTGAACGGCCAGGTCTGATACATGTGTACTCTTTTCCCACTTAGTGATAAGTTCTTTTTTCAGTTCTACCGTAGTCATAATCTTCCTCTTAGGCTTTTCAACATTAGTAATGTTCTTTGGTGCCATTAAAAATGGGTATTTAAAAAAAATGAAAATAAATCAAATAAATCACAAATATACTTAGACAACACAGACACTCACTTTTAAACTGAAATTACGGGAGAACTGGACACGCTGATGTGCAAACCGACTAGCAGCACTCAACTAGCCATGTTCTTATTTGTTGACTGACAGTGGCCTGAGCCGCACAATGCTGTGCAATGCCGCGCTCATGGTTCGACTTTTGAATTTTTATTTGAGTTTCAAACAGAATTTTTCTCAAATTTTTTGTTCGAGTTTCAAGTTGTTCGAGAATCAAACCGTTCGACTATCAAGGGTCCACTGTATATATATATACTGTATTGTCAAACTGCAGAGCTTTATAATGTTAAGCCTGGTAGTACATATAGTCACCATTGTGCTTTAAAGTATTAAGGGACAAACTCTTCTAAGTACTAAGTAAAATTTGGTTCATACTCACAAGAAACATAGGTCTATGGGCAGCTTTGCATGTTCTTCTGAGATACATTTGCCACATGTTCAGATTTTTTGGTTTCGGTATGAATGGTACAGCTCTATGAAAATTTTAAAATGAACAGTTACTGAATAATGGTATGAAACATAAACAATATTCCAGTCAATTCACACAGAGAAAGAATTTAAGGTCTGGGTGTATATGGCAGTGAATGTTAGGAGTGCAATTTTTGGAATAAGGATCAGAATTTTGGAGGAAAGTACTGCCTTCATCATAAGAGTAGAAACTTTTACTGTGTATAGCACCAAGATAGAGGCAGCCAATTGCTCTGCCATGATGGTAGCCTTCTGCCGTCATGTCCCAGTAGAGTGCAGTATTAAAAGACAGATTTCACCATTGCCCAGTAATTTGTATGGAACTTTGGCAGATACGTGCATAACACTCACCTGATATTAGCAAATACTAAACTAGTGTTGTGTAGTTCTTGCCTTTGTAGATAAAATTTGCATTTCTAAGGATAGACAGGTTATTTACACACTTCTATCATAATGTTGGTTGATGCTGTATATTTCATACATTCTAATGTTCCAACAGATTGAGCATAACCTCACCTCCCAGTCTTTCATTAGCTTTAAAAATTCCTCAAATATACATACATAGGGGTTGCAGAATGGCTTGATACATTGTGCGACTTGATGCTTACCTTAGAGGGAGGTAACATTGTTCGTTGTAACCCTTTGTATCCTGAGGTTCATCTGAATGGTATTTAAAAAATTTACTTTCTGTGTCACATGAACCATTACAATATCACAGTAAACACACTGGACCTCTGTCACAAAGAAAAGTCTATTAATGCCATTTAGGAATATAACTGCTGTTTATTATAAGAGTCACACATAACCCATCAATAAATAGTGTAGTGAGAATGAAGACTTTTTAATGGTATATTAGGTGGTATACATAATTATCACTGTGCTTCCAAGTAAATTCCCCACATATACTGTGATAAAATTGTGGAACTTCTTGATAATGTGTGTTATACTTAGAAATCGACCTATATACCAGAAATTCTACACGGAGATTTTTTTATCAGTTGAATTCAGGAGGAGAACACGGCTGCAATTATTTGGTTTATAGAAGGAACTTGGAAACATTTAAGGAATTAATAAAAAATTAGTATGTAATTGTAGAAAGTGCAGATATAACTGGAAATACCATGCTCTTTGAATGTGCCACTAAAGAATCAAATTCCACTTTGTGTGTTACCAACCAACAGATAATCATTAATAATGTCTTAACAAGAATTCTACAATTAATGAAGTATTTCAGATCTCATACTCTTGCTGTGTTATTTAACACACTGCTCTATAAATTACCTCTTTGTATATATACGGTTGGCCCGATGGTGGCTTGAGGGTAAGCTGAATATTATGGCCGGTTACATCTCATTTTTACATTTTATTATGAATATAAAAGTTCTGTGTGACTCAAGTACACAGTGTCCAACTAAACACATAGTCCGGTCATAGAATATACAATAATGATGTGTTATGTAACATTACCACATCTGAAGTATGTGTTGGAAATGACCCCTTACATCTTTCAGGCATGATTGACACCTGGCAAATGTATTATTGAAAAGTGTTAGAAGTCCTTGTTTAGAAATTGTTGTAAAATACACACTGCTTTACAGAACCAATTACTGAACCTTACTCTTGCAACACAGTCTGATTCAGTGCCAGACTCAGCAAACCCGGGACACGATTGCAATTCTGGTGGTGGGCCTCTAAAAGTTAGTATGCAGAGTAAATAAGGGACTATCGTTTTGGTATATAAACGTAAGTTTGGGTACAAAATTAAAATGGTTCGTTTTTTTATCATTATATTTACTTTTAATCAAGCACTCAAGTATGTTATTTATTTAATTAAAAAAAAATTAAACCAAACCAAACCTAAGTACTTTTTTCTCGTTTTTTGTTCAGTGAAATCTTCCATGATCTTCTCAGAATTTAAATATATAATCAGTCCGAGCTTTGTATGGTATCACACTGCGTATATTTAAGGATTACTAATGCGCGAATCCCCATGAGCGGGGGGCCCGATTGCGTCAGATCAGGCCAATCGCCTTAAGGCCATCCCTGGTCTGACTGTTGGAATTTTTTGCATAACTCTGTATGTGTAGGCCTATGGTTTCAAACGATGCAGTTTTGTTGCTGCGTGTACAGTACACCGGTGTCTTGCGATGACTCAAAAGTTTTCGTGCAGATGTTTCCATTTAATTTTTTTTTTCGGCCAGATCACATCGTGCTCGCTCTCCTTGCGGTTCTAACAATGAGTCTGTTGTTCGAAATTTGTGTACCAGTCGGTATATTGTTGATTCCGAAGGAACTGAAACACTGGGAAACGCTTTACTAAATTTGCTACCTCACAACTATATGATGTCTTCCCAATATGGGTAACCACAATAGCAAAACTCGTGTTACACGCTAATTCATATTCACCAACAACAGTTAAGTCTGTTATGAAACTGTACTCTTATGAAGTATTGTTGATATATGTAAATTAGCATTCAGGTGAGGCTATGTAAAGGAACGTAAGCTGCGGTAAAACTACCGGAAGTGGTCTTTCACAGTCCGACAATCTAGCCCTTTGCATGGGTTTCGCATTGAAGTGGCGCTATTGTTTCTTGCCATTGGATTCAGAAGACAAAGAATTTTGGGGTGAATGTACAGTCAGTGGTACGCGACGGTAATATACGTATTTAAGTTCGATTCACACATCAGAGAAAACACAAGGTGTATTCATTACAAAGTTCAGTTAATGCTCTGTAGGAAAATAATCACTGTTTATTGTGAGAAACATACAATGCACAAAAAATATTCTGTTGGCAAAACGCTGTATTTTTAAATGTTAAAGTAACTGGTACATTTAGTGACCACTGTGCTTTAAAGGAATCATTTAATACAATAAGGTATTACCTGGTTTAAAGTGCACACGGACCTCTGTCTCCGAAGTTACAGTATTGACGTCGTACTGCTTGTTCTGCAACCTCATTAGCATGTATATCTTCGTAACTTTGAGCCTAGCTATGAGTCACAAGCCTATAGATCCTTATGTTACAACTAGCTCGAGAGTAAGAATGTATAGATGTTACGATATATTTATAAGAACAGGTTTTAATCTTAGAGAAATAACTCGATCGTTATGATTGCAACGAATGTGAGATGCCACGTCATAACGAGATTCTCATTGTCTTCCCTCCCCCGGCATCATTCACACTAGTGAAGTTTATAAGAGATGGTTACACTTGTTGTTGTTTGATATGTTTTGTATACAATTATATGAATTTCTTCTGGTTGTAAATATATCTCCTGTACATAATACACTCTGTATATACAGGGTGTCACAGGAGGAAAGGGCCAAACTTCGGGAGGGTGTTCCTTATGTTAAACTATACCGATATAACCCAAAACACCTATATCCAAAG
>JGI20166J26741_11851140_pt1 | contig 20405 bp, 11 predicted proteins | sample TergutCu122P5_FD_26741 | JGI IMG/M metagenome (IMG submission 26741)
AATGCCGTTTATTTCATAATGCTACCTTTTTTGGTTCCTGTATTATTCACATTTTAAATACAGGGTGTGCTAAAATTTAAGAGGAAATTCCGGCGCCAAATGGTTAATCATCATGTGCATGACTGAATGTCATGCACATCCCAGCCACCTCCATGAATGTGTGTTTGCAAACTGTGTTTTGCACAGAACAATGATTGGACTGATACAGCAACATTTCATAGCCTATTTAAACATGCAATGGGAGGGAGACCCATATTTGCCCAAGTAACTGACTAAATAATTAACTCCATGGGGCAAAGTCCTGTTTGTTAAGCTAACAGGTAGTCACAAAACTCCTGAATTTGGTGGAACCAGTGACTTTTCCATGTCCTATACTATGTGAATCCAGTCTGTGCTCTCCTTATTATTTCTCTGAGATTTTTTAAAATTTTATTCTCCCATCTATGCATAAGTCTTCCAAGTGGTCTCTTTCCTCATGTTCTGCACCCATCCCATCCACTGTGATTTGATCATTCGGATTATATTCCATGAGGAATGCAAATCTTGAAATTCCTCATGCAGTTTCCTCCAGTCTGTTCCTATTGCCTACCTCTTGGGCCAAAAAATCTTCCTCAGTACCTTATTCTTGAACCCCTTCTGTTCTTCCCTTAATTTGGGGAACCAAGTTTCACCCACATATACAGAGACAACATTTTATTTCTGCATGTTGTAATATTTATATTCTGAGGTAGTAAGTGGTAAGGAAAAAAATCCTTCAGTAACTGGTAGTAGGCATTCTCTAATATAATCTGCTGTTTATTGCTTTATACATCTCATTGTAATATGTTAATGTTTTTGCCAAACATATGGACTTTGCCACAATTGTATAAGATTGACAGTTATATGTATGTTGTGATTTTGTCTGCATTCAGTTCACAAGTACCTTGGTATCCTGTTTGTAAGGTGGCTGTGTTAATTTATGAGTTTTTAGGATATCACTAATATCTTGTTGGGCTGCCAGCAATGTCAGTGGTTTAGTTAAACTATTGTATCAGGGACTAATTCCATCTCCACGAGCAGGGTTCTGATGTGATATCAGGACAAACTTTTTGATGAAGGAGACAGAATCAGTCGCAGGAACCATATTTACGGATATGATAATGGGGATTCTGGTGTGTCAAAAGCTTGATGATGGAAATAGAGTTTGTTCTCTGAAACACTTATTTTCTTGAAACACCTGACATTGCCGTCAGCATAAGAAGTTTTTGTGTACTTCACAAAAAGCCATATGTTAATGTAGCTGCCTTGTAAAAGAGATACCAATGCAGTAGGACGATTTACTACTGCATCATACAGATATAATATCAGGTAATTAATATATAATGTGCACATATGCCCAATGTATAGACAAATGTATTTTATTTTGTAATGAACATTTCAACACACAAAATTTATGTGCTGCTCTCTTGTAGAGATAGAACAGTGTGGGGTGATATAGGACAATGAATATTTCCAATGTTGGTATTCAAGGTAAAGACTGAAATAAATTGACATTTAGCACAGGCACATAATAAAATGGATTGTGCTTTGAGCTTAAAAATTCGCTGCCAACATTTCTGCTATTGGAATAACTTGTTGCCAGTTTATTATTACAAAAAAAAAAAATGGTTGCTTATAATTATTTTTAGAGAAAGTGTTTTGTCATTTTTATTGAAGGTTGTGTTATACATAAGTTACTGTTGGATGTGTGTATCAAAGTAACACCTTCAGTTGTTTCCAGAGTTCACCATTACCAGTTCCCAGATGATGGTCCAAGGACTGAAAAATGTAGGATACTAATAGTAATATAGAACTATTTTGTAAGGTGTGATATGATATGATTTTTAATTCAGTTACAACTTTAATGCATGGTAAATAGTGATTGTAATTAAAAGTGGAAACAGTTTTGTAGTTTAATGCAGGTAGACCACACCTGTATGAGGTTGGAGGCGGCAGTGATGTTGCAGTTATTAAGCGTTTGTATATTAATGAACCTAACATTCGTGTGTGCTTATCACTCCTGTCTCTTTTTCACCAGGTGCCTGGTTCACATCAGCTGAACTGGCTGTCTTGGTTAATGCCAAGTTAGGATTTCAGTGTGGATCATCATCAATTCCTGCCCCATTCCTCATTCATAGTAATGCATAAACTCCTCTCATGAGCCATATTAGCACATTCATTAGACTGCATATGGAATGGATGGCCAAAATTTGATTTCTGGTAGGAACAAGGAATTTTCTGTTTTTAAACACTCTCTGGCCAGCTGAAGAGCCCACAAAACATCTGTAAAGATCTGACAGAAGGTGAAATAAATCAATCAAACAATCAGTCAATCAATCAAAAACACTTTTATCCCATGGCTGTCAGGGCTCTTTCAATAACATAAACCATCCAGAGAATGAAGTTTACTGTTTAAAACCTCCATGTAGTTTCAAGAGTATTTATATATAGAGCATTGTTTCCACTGTCCCTGTTTGTTTTCTTAGCTTGGTGTTTAGTAACTATGTATTAGAATTGTCTGTCTGTCTGTCTGTCAGTTCTACAGAAAGTTGACCTCTGACATGGTGTTATTAAGTAACCTTCATAACAAATTGTATATTTTTCCCAGGGCAGGTTACACCTGACTCAGGAGAATTACACAGAATTGATAATGCATCTTTCTGTTTCAGTCAATCATCGAGTCACCTGATAAGCAGCTCACTCTCAACGAGATATACAACTGGTTCCAAAACACTTTCTGTTACTTCCGTCGAAACGCAGCAACATGGAAGGTACAGTGCCTTATAAAATGATTCGAAGGGTTGGTGAAGGACTGGGTGTTTTTGTTCTGTCACATTGTACATAACATACCTAGGGGTCCCATTTAATCATTGAAAACATAATTTTTCTGGCACAGTTTATGTGTGGGCTATATTATTTGATCAGTACTGATGTATTATAAAAGATAAGTGAACTTAGAGTTTGTATCCACTGGCAGCCTGCAGATAATTAGCCTGTGGTATACAGAACACTTGGAAAATTTGTTACACATAAGAGTGCTAGTGTCCTTATTCATGTGTATCCTGAACTTCCTGTCTGTCCATATATTTATGTTGCATTATTAATATGCTAGTATGTGTTTTTAATTCAGATGTATTACTAACCTGAGGCATTACTCTAATAATGCAGCATTGTGTTTGCAAAAAGTAAATTAGTCATATATGTTCTCATTATAAAGTATTACAACTTTCCAGATAACTGTCTAATTTGTATTTCTTCTTCAGCTATATTGAAATTGCAGCATAACTGTTTTTTCATCTTGCATGGTATCATTGCCAGTCATCTGTTGGTGTGGGCATTATGTGTAATGTTGAACTATTTTAATAAGAATAAACTCAGGATTACGAATGACACACAGATCAGAAATAAGAAAATTCTATCAAACATATGTCAATTAGAGGGTCATTTCATTTAAAGGAAAATGCTATCATAGTAATTTGCTTACATTATGTTTACCCCTATTATTGGAAGTAATTAATTTTAAATAACAGAAGAATAGATAACTTGATGCATTAATATCTCAATTTTTAATTATCACATATCAAATCAGGTGGACATATTATTTCTTTCAACATTTGATGTTATTTTTGTTGATCTTTTGGTAATTATATACTATTTACTGAACAGTGAAGAAAATTCTGTATTTCTATAAAATTTTGCATCTGAATTTGTTCAAAATTAATAAATACAGAGTTCTACAGGGCGTATCTTTCATTGCTGACCTGAGCACCACAGCTGTCACTGGATATCTTGGGTGAGTGCAAGCTTTGTATGCAATAAAGCTGCCATGTTGTGGTGGGCAATGAACTAAAGACTCAGTAAATCATAATTTAGAACTATTTCTGTATACTTATACATACTGTAATTTTCTTTTATTTAAAAAATTATTTCTAAATATATTTTTCTCTTGCTTATAAATGAACGGCACTGTGAAGTGCTGCAGTTGTGTAGCAAGTTTCAGATGGGTTTATTAGCTGGGATAACGAAACTTGAAATGAACCTGAAGACAGTACTTTAACAGAAGAGAATTCTTTTGTATAATATCATTAGTCAAACATGTTAGTAACATATGAAAAAACTTTTATATTAAAAAACTTCTGGCACTAGTATATTAATATAATTAGTTGAATTTGATATGAAGGGCCATTATTTTAAATGATCCCCCCTAATGCTAGTCACTTCCTTGCGGCTGGCTCATGGTATACTATATGTTCATGAAGCTCTTTTGCTGGTTGGCTTCTGCAATGCTTATTGGAAAGTTTTTGGGGTCCCTGTGACTCATCTGCAATTGCAATGCAGGTTTCTGTATGATACATACATACTTACACCAACCACAATTGGTACAAGAAGTGTCACTGTAAACTCAAATTGAAATGTCCAATTATGGAAGTTCTACATGGGGGGGGGGAATTTACAGACACACGAAAAGTTTTTCAACAACTGGTTGCATTTTAGACAAGGAAAGAACTTGCAGAAGACCTGTACTGACTGAAGAATAGTAGACAGAATTTGTGGTAAATGGGGATATTCCTGAGAAAATTGTGGCACAACGTGCACAGGTGTGGCTGCATAATTCCCACAAAATGTAACAAAAGTGCTGGATTTTCATCTGCATAAGACAACTGTGATTCACAAAGTCTGCAATGCAATTTGTGAAGCAAGACTGAATTTTATGAACTAGTACCTTCACTGAATGTATGCTGAAGAAATTGGCCACAGATTCAGTCTTTTTGGTGATGAAGATTGGTGTCATCTACATGGATATATGAACTCCCAGAATAACAAGTATTTGTTTGCAGAAAATCCCATGATAGTCCAGAGAGTGTCACTGTGTGATGTTTAAGTTTGTGTGTGGTGTGTTACAAGTGAAACTAGGATAACTGTGCCCATTGTTTCTGAGATCATAGATACACACAGATATGTGCAAGATATTCTGGTGCCATTTTTAAAGATCTGTCTGACTGTAAGAGAACCTGTGCCTTTTTTCATTAAGACGCTGCAGTGGCTGATAGAGCAAACCACTTCCAGCTCCTTTAAATACAGTGAGTAAGAATCTAATAGTAACTCCCATGCATAAAAGCAAAATGTATGGACTGCCACTCATTGCAGATTGGAATAGCAGTGATTACTGCCCTGGCTGCTGGTATCCAGAATGATCCACGTTTAGAGTGATGCATGAGGCTATTGAAAGTGTGTCCCTGTATGACTGAAAGTGGAATGTACTATGCAGAAGTAATATACAGATGTGATAAAGATCCATAATCATTAATTTTGATTAATTAATTTTATCTGTTAAATGAAAATCATAAGCCTACTAAACAGTTTTCTTTATTTGCAATGACCCTTGAAGTTCACTTGGTGAAGTGGGAGAAAAGTAGAGATGAACTGAGGAAGTAAAAGGCTTGAGCACTCCACTCATCTGTGATCACTGAGAACATCTTAATGTAGTGTGATGAGTAAGTGACATTATTCTGCAAGAGTCTTTGTGCTGCTAACAACTGTGTGATCTGACTTTGACTTGTGATGTTCATCACAACTCAATAACTTATGGCTTTTAAGCAGTGAGCTCCAGACATCTCTTAAAGAATGATAATGAATATAATTTATTATAATACTAACACTCTTCACTTGCTTTTATGCCAGTAAAACCCAGTAACAGATGGCAATAATAAATGTTATTATTTGTATACAATAAAATGTAACAAACCATTTTTTTAAGTTTGTAGTTTTAAGTGCTCGGATTCTTTCCTGGGTAAAGCAGCTGAGGCACGCAGTTAACCACTCACCTCCATCTAGTGCCGAGGTGAAGAGTGAGTGGAAGTATACCTGTCCTGTACTTCCCCTCTATGCCTTCATGGTGTGGACAGGGAAGATTTTACTTTTGCTTGTATTTTAAAGTGCTGAACAGAGGTATTCAGAACATGAGACATTAATATTAAATTTAACATCAAAAGGGAAATTCTTATATATTTTTCAAACTTCTGCTTCATGCCTCAAAACAACATAACTAAAAGAGTGGAAACATCTGTGATGACTTTTGTTTTTCTTTTGAGTCTTCAGGATAGAGGAGTGTTTGTAGTATGAGATGTGATTTGGATTTATTGAAATGTGGAAGCGTACAGAATGAGAAATTAAAGGCAACACAATTGCATGAAGTAAAGAGTGCACAAGGAGCTGTTCTCCATCTTTTCGGGGGAATTAGCATTATTCCAGAACATTAATCACTGCTTGCTTAGGAGAGTTCCTAACAGTCACTCTGTCACCATCTTGAATGATAATCGATAACGACTTCAAAGGATGATGTAAATGATAACCAAGAAATAGGGTTATTACAGTTAGATATCTGTTTTGGATTAGGTTATTTCTTCCAGTGTTATATGACATCAATATTGAGAGTAGCAGGTGAAATATGTTATAGACTCTGACCCTGCTGCCATGCAAACAGAAAGGGAGGTGGATGAAAGGCTGTATGAGTCCAAACAAGTGAACAAATTCACTTCAGAGCCTTTGATCTCCTGAAGGCTTGGTTCCTGTAGAGCATTAGAACTGATTTCAGGTGTCTGTTGAGGTGTAAATTAGATCTTTGTTCTTCTAGAATGTTACACAGCATAGATTGGTAGTTAGTTACCAACACTTTGCAACTACCTATCAGTCCCATCTTCGAGGGCCAAGCAGTCCAATAAGAATGCCGGCATTATTCTTGGACTGCTGCACCTTTGAAGGTGGGACTGATAAGTTGTCCTGCAACATCAATAACTGCCTACCAATCTACACCATTCAACATCCTAGAAGAGCAAGGATTTCATAATTAGAGCTATTAGGAATGTTTCTGAATGTCCTTAATTTATAGAATAACTCTCTAAATTTATATCTAAATATAATGTACATTTTCTCAGGGTCATCAAAATATATTTCACTCTAATTAAAATGTAACAAACTATTGGGGGGTTTTCCATTTATTTTATTTTTATTTTTGTTATTTTCCTTTTAACTCTTTAATGACAACATGATTTAAATTTCAAGTACTGTCCAGAACAGAGGCTTTTAAATTTACAGTACCTTGAAATGCATTCACAGCCATACAGTGCTTAGGCCAGCAGTATGTTGAGAATTGAAGGTCCATAAAGTGCATAAAGCCAGTGTGAAGGGGTTAATTCTTTTTGAGCATTTTATTTCTTTGTATGAGCAAATCCAAACATATGAATTGAGTTGATTACTTGTCAAAGTATCCAGCAGTTGTGGGGAATGAAAACTACTGACTTCCATCCATGTATGACTCTGTTTTAGTAAATGTTTCTTCTTTCTTTAAAGTATTTTTTATGTGACAAGAGAATGTTTCCTATTAAGACACTTTACTTTGGAGGGTGTTTATTGGCTTTTGTGAGAAAGAAAATGGGGGATTCATTTCTTCTGTAATTCTATACACAGGTACTGACATGTTTCCTTGTAAGTCCATGAAGTAAGAAAACCAAGAGCAACAAATTGATTGAGAGTTAATTGGAATTAATACAGATTCACGGGTCTTTCTGTCTAGTCAAATACTGTCCAATCAGCTACAAGGTGGTGGAAATTATTAAATCATTTTAAATCTAAATTTTCTACATTAGTCTCTTTTTTGAGTGTTTATTGACGTTGGCTGGTTTATTTCTGTTTAGTCTCATGACGTTACTTGTAAATTTCATACTGTTAATCATTTTAATGCAACTTCACAATACATCTCTGTACATCTGCATCTGCAGTGATGGAAGACAAAGAGTATATCCATTTTGAGATAAAAATAAACTGGTAATATTTAGATTTTACGATATGATACATGTTCCAGCTTTATCTGTTGAGTCCATATTCTGATGTGTGCAATTATTTGTTAGAGGGAGTCTTTTGAAATTTCAGCATTGTTAATGTGGACAGCTGTTGGAATGATTTACAACTTTATATTGTTGCTGTACTTGTATTCTGTAAAATGCCAGTATGTGTGTGGATGTTTTCATAACCTTTATGACGTAGTAGCATTACCCATTGTCCCATTTGTTAATGCACAATGAAAAATAAAACTTACCATGTTTATTAAAGGGTTGAGTTATATAGGATTCAGTTTTATGTGTGGAAAATGCAAACGCTATACTTGACTTTAATTAACAGATGTCATAGCACTGCTTCTTTTTCTGTGGTTTTCATACTCTCAACCAGGAAGAGTGAAGTTTTAAAATGCCTGGTCATTGCTGTCAAACTATAATGTTTCATTGTCTTAAAAATGACTGCACAAACTCACTATTGTTATATTGAGTGCAGTGTTGCAGATTATGCAATATCTGGGAATTATATATAACACGCGCCTTAAAAAATTGTTGCTTAACTTGTGAGAAAGGCATGATGTTATATTTCAGGCAGTCAGTGCTTCTCATTTCCATTTTATTGCAACAAATTTATGTTTGTTCAGAATTTATGTGTAGTTTTTAGCTGGGTATAATATATCCTGCGCATAACATGTGCTAGTTCATTACTGCCGACAGCAGTAGTGTTTTCTGATATTTGTAGCCTATAAGTTAATTGGTGGCCTTTTGGTTCCTATGCTGTGTAGGACAATAAATTTATTTGGAAGTTTCAGAGAGATGTGCAGCCTCCATCTTTAGAGGTGAGTCATTTCGTTCAGGTGGATGCTGAAGTGAATGGGAGGAGGAAACGTGCGGAAGGTTGCAAGGATTTCAGCCGATCAGAGCTGCAGAAAGGGAAGGGAGGACATCTTGTACTGAGACAGTAGATTTAATTGGCCACAGTCATCGCAACTTTCCTGTACAGAGTGTTTCAGGAGGAGTCTGCCATACTTCGGGAGAATGTTTCTTAGTTTAGATTAAATTGATACAACCAAAAATACTGATATATGAAATTGAAGGTTGTGGAATTGATGTGAGATAAGTTTTGAAGAATGAGAACTGTTGTACATTTATTGATTACCAAATACGTATTAAAACAATGAGGAATTTGTAGTTCCTCTAGTGTTAACACCTATACACAACACCTAATTAATATCTGAGCAATATAAAGGCATAAATTAAGTAAGAAAAATTTGCACTGATTTTGTAAAAATTGTCCTTAGGTTTCTAAGTACTTTACATAACACACTGACCTCATATGTTTGGACTTGGCCACTGGCCAAAGGACAGACCTGTGTGATGTAGTATAACACATCTTGTTCAACAGGTACAGTATGTGGAACTGCAAGAAGACTACATTTTTCTAGTAATTAACTTCAGACATAGGTGTTTTTAGTAATATCAATGTAAATTAACCCAAGCAATGTTCTCCCAAATTGTGGCAGATTCCTCATGGAAAACCCTGTATAACCAACACACTTCCTTCTCCCAGTCATTTGGCATCCATCTGAAACAAATATGGTCACCTTGAAGATTGTTGCAACAGTTCTCTGAAACATCTGAACAAACTCATATTCCTACACTGTGTAGGTACCTGAACAATCGGCGTGTGAGCAACATCCACTATGAAAACCTGAAAGATGAAAACAATCTATCCTGTGTTTATAAGACATTCTGTTACAGCTGTAGAAATGCCCTGAATCAGTAAAACAAAAAAAAACTCAGAATTTCTGTATTTTACAGTTCCTTATGAGAATGCTTTCAAATTTTAAGGTTAATAAAATGAATGTTTTTTTTTTACTTAGAACTGCAGAGCAGTGTGCAAAAACACACTGTGAACTCCGCAAAACTAAACCATGTTACTTTTTTTTTTTTTAATGTTCACTTCATTCAAGCCTGAAGCAGTTGCATGTAAACCATTTGTGGTTTCACTCATTGCATCCAGCAGCAATTATGGTTGTTCATAACCACAGTATGAAGCACTTCCCATGCACAGACACCTGCCATGTCCACCATACTAAGGCCCTGCTTTGAGTCATTACTGCTTACTCATAAGTCACCCTAAGTACGCTGTGTTTCGTTTTACCATGGTGACATCAGCACCTGGTGGCAGTAGTCATGTTTCACTTTCACCCCAACTGTACCTTCACTTGTCAGTCATTCTGTATCTTAAATGGTCTGTTTTCAGTGAGGTCACTTTTAAGTTGAAGTGTCACAAGACTTCTGTGTCTGTATCTGTAGGATAATGCACACTGTGAACATTGTTACATCTCCATCTTCATGTGTAATAGTGTCAGATTCCACTTGTTTTCATGGCACCTATAGCATTTTGTGGCCCTTCAAACACCAGGAAGCTGCTGGGACATGACTCAGTATTTGGTGATGAAATAAGCCACAAACCTAGATCGCAGAATTCAGGGGCTGAGAATTACTGTACATATGATGAAATATTATACAGTTTTGTTTTTTGATTTATGGCACAAATTTTAACAGAGGTTTACATACATAAATATTGATTTGACAACCTTAGTGTTCCAACCATTATAACAAAGAAACAAATTCTTGCAACATTATTTGTAACTCATCTTACAACACTTACATTTTACTGATTATATGTATTATGATTACTGTAGTGACTGTAGATTCAGTACTGCAGGAATATGTTTTTTTGGTTTGACAGACGTTTTGGATTTTGTAGATCCTCATTCTTCCTATGGTCATACATTCACACAAAATGGTTGGTTAGATGAAAATGGTTTACGTTTCACCATATGCAAACTGCACATCCATTTATGTACTGTCTTAAAAGTTATTAACTTAGTAACAAGCAGTGATTATGCTTTATGCTTTGTGGTTTAACATTGAAGAAGTGGATATTTCTCCAAGAGAATGTGTCATGGTTTAAATTGTTCGCCAAGTAATGACACTAATGTTCTGAGAATTATTAGCCAAATTCAGTCATGCGATCATTTTTGATGGGAAAAACATAAATATTATATATGCTATTGAGATCAGCTTCAGAGGGTTAGTATACATAGAAGTCACCAGAATGTTTGCTATTTAATATATCCTATCTGTGTTGTTTTTTTTATGTTGTATAGGATACAAATGTAGGAGTATTGGAAGTAGGTAAAATGGAGTGAAATATTTTAGGACCAATTGTTCAGTGATATGTTTGTTTTTTAATTTTATTCAGCTTTCATTTTCACATGAGACTGACTTTATTTGTGTTTGGTTACTCAGGTGATGTTTCTGAACAGTCAGACATATTCATCCATTTTGTCACATTTTCTGTTATTCCTCTTTGAACAGTGTACCAGAGAGGCCTATTTTTAAAACAACACTCTTTGGATTGGTGGTTACTGTTTGCTGTCTTTTAGGAGCAAAGGATATTTGTATAGCTCTATGTTCAGCATGACTTCAGGATCTACACATCCTCCCATCCATTTCTCTATGCAGTAGAGATGACCAGAGTGTGATAGTGTTGGTTACCTCCTAACATTGTGGTCATGAATGGATGTGGTTCTGAATCTTCTATTGTGTTGTATTTACTTGCATCCATAGAGTCACATTACGTAACATTGGACAAGTCAGAACAATATACAAACCATGCCAACAAACAAATGAAATGCACAGATCAAACATGAGCATTCCACACTCAAAGGCCACTACATGACTAGAATAAAACAATATATAAAATTATGAGCATATAGGTACTTATAGTTATTTACCCCAGTTCTGTGCCATATACTTCATGTTTTGTATTCACGAACATCTCTCATTAACAGTAATGGTTGTATTCACTAGCCGAGGCTTTATTGTGGTAAACAGTTCTACATTTAATTCCTAATATCATAATGTTAACATACTTAGCTGTACTTAGCTTTTGTAGTTTTAATTTAACCAACTATATTTTTTTATATTATGTAACAAACCAACAAATGCACATCAAAAAATATATTTTATTTGATCATGTAGTTGATATATATGTTGAAATTGGAAGTAGAATATCAGCAGGCTTTAAAACAGTTAAAGGATTAGAACTGGAATGTGGATTATTGCCAGCCTTATTAAAGATTTACTTAGAAAATGTGCTGTATGATGGGAACAAGAAGTGCAATAGTAGGGGACTGCTGGTAGGGAGTGAAACAGTACATCATCATCATGGCACAGATGACCAGGGTAAAGATGATGCAGAATATGTGACAAAACAATTAATAGAAGAATATCAGAAATGAGGCTTAAATATAAATTAGTCTTAAAGTAGAGTATTTAAATGTAGGAAGTGATATACAGAATATAAAGCTTGAATGTAGCATTGAAAGTAAGGGCAGTAGATCATTTTGGTACTTAGGATCCCCATCTTTATGAATTTTGCAAATGCAGTTTACAAACTCTGGAATATGCAATGAAGAAGTGTTAAACAGAATTGAGCAAGCCACGATTGCAACAGGAGCACTCAATAGCCTATCTGGAGTAAATATATTTCTGTGAATACAAAGAAATTAATATTTTACACAATGTTCAAAAGCATTTTAAGTTACGGTTGGGAAGTTTGGACACTGGATTACAAGTTAAAGAAAATCTTTTAAGTAGAGAAATGGATTTTTGGAGAAGAGCTGCAAGGACCTCCAGACTATTAGATGTGAGAAAGGAAGTAATTAGAGAAAAAATGAGGGTAACACAATTTTGGAAAGACTGGAAAACAACATGTTGAAATGGTGTGGACACATATTACATATGGAGGACATCAAGTGGCCTAAAAGTGAATAATGACATGTTTACCAGAAGGAAGACAATGACAAGGACAACTCAGAGTAAAGTGGGAAAAGGAGTTTTGTGTAATAAAGACTAACAAGATGCACTTTTCTTTCTTAATTTATTTCAGTAATCCATCCTGTACATGTTTCGAATAGAGTAACTATTCATCATCAGGAGGTAATAATTGCCTATAAAATGCTTCCTGAGTAGTGATGATAGCTTGTTCCATACTAGCTGCTGGTCCATCCAAACTAGTAAAAAGTTCAAGGTTTGCCTGTGGGTTCCTATGCCATGTAATAGGCAGGTGTTCTGACATTTTGGAGCAACACTCATCTAGCTGCTACATGGTGCAGAAACCCAAAAGAAAGTCATCAGCTGATGAGCAACTGCTGTGAAAACTTCATTCATTCATTCATTCATTCATTCATTCATTTATTCATTTCTCCATAGTCTGTGTTATGATAGGTACAAGCTTGTTCCAAAGCTAGTTCTCCACAGAGTGCAATCTTGTGCTTCCTGTTTCAACTTCCAGTACCTCTTGTTTCCTTAAGGTCATCCATTAGCTGCTTATGTCTTCTTCCTCGTCTTCCCATCACTTCTATCATGACTTGTATCTTACCTTCCGTAATGTGTTTTAGAAGGCAGTTCCTATGCAATATGTAACCCATCTAGGTAACCTTCCTTCTCTTTATTGTATGTTCCTCCTTGACTCTGTGTAACACTTCTTTATTTTGCACATGATCAGTCTAACTGATGTGAAAACTTACAGTACAGAATTTTGTTGTCTCCCACCTTCACCACTGCCCACCTTCCATAGTGGGTGAATTAGTGTATGGAATGCCTAACCTGTTTGTTCACATTACATTACATTGCCCACAATCAAGTGTGCAGTGCAGTGGTTATGGGAATATTTATTATCGAGATGGTGTTTTGCCATGTTAGTGATATTATTTTTCTTCTCTCTTTGGTTGTTTATAGAGTTTGATGTACCATAAATTCAGTGTAAGGCTTTCCTGGTAAAGGGATGAGGAAACTCAAATTTTCAGGATTCATCCAAAGGAGCAACAAGACACCATGGAACTTTGCTTCATCCTGTCTCTCCCACACCTTCCTGAAAATTTAAACTTGCTTATTGCTTGTTTGACATCAGTCTTCATGCCTAACATATGACATTGTTGTCAATGATGTGTTGCCTGAGATTGATTAATATTAACAGTTTAACTTCTCCACTGTCAGTACCCGTTTCATAACATATAATTAAGAGTTTCATTGTACATTATGCATGTTAATCTTGTCAGATTTCTTCCTATTCCGTTTTTCAAAGTAATTGCATTTCACATCACCAAACATAATTTCTTCATGAAGAAATTAACAAACCCACACGTCCTAATACTTGAGCTTTTGCTGCTTACATTCATTGTGCTGGATTGGCTTGTGGAATTAGGCTATGTAAAGAAATGGAGATTTCCCTGTGTTTCGGCAAACATTACAGTTAAATCATCTGCAGGATGAGTGAATTCCAGGGTTACCAGAGATCCATTATAGGTCTTGCAGTGAGTGATGTGTGGGAGGTGCTTTCTGATTGTTCAGGGCACATAACTGCAGTTCTAACCCACAAGGTTATCTTCCCTATTGCAGGAAAGAGGCAATGAAGTTGATTTTTTGGTGGGAACCTGGGGCAGGGTTTTGGCAAGCACATGAATAAAGGATTTGAAGGAGATGGGGGGAATAGTGTAAATAGGTGATTGAAAGCATTTTGGAATCTAGCGGATACAAGAAGAGGGAAGGAGTGTGGAGATGTGAAGGTGGTTTCTCTTGTCATCAGAGGATCTGTGTGTGGTCTTCATAGGACATATTAAGCTGCTGTTCAAAGGAGGTGGGTTATTGGCTGTTGAGTAGGGCAGGAAAAGCTGGGGCCAGGCCTTGCTTTGTATCGATCCAACTCAAGGCTGTGTCTCATCTCTTGGAGTGTGCGGCTTTTGCTGTTCACTTGCTTTCCAGATTCCTTCACCCTGAAGATGGTAATTGTAGTGTTTAATAAGTGTCAGGAAATCTTCATTTATCTACACAGCCCAATCCCAAACGCCAGTCCAACTTAAAACAGCGTGTTTTTGTAAGACAGTTGTTTCTTTCATTTGTGCATGTCAATAAACTAAAAGCTACCTTCATTTTGGATTCAACAGCAAACTCCACCTTCTGGGTAGAATTCAATGATTTTTTTTTTTTGTCAGTAACTTCAATTTATTGACATGGGACAAACCAAGTAAACTGCTTCATTGTATTTTGACTATAAAGGGCTTCCATTGGCATTTCTCATTTGTGTGGTACACTTAAGTTTATATTTAATAAGTCTTGTGTGTATTTAAATATCAGCAGTGATGCTTTATATCATTCTGACTCTTTGTATTTTACTGTTTTTCAGTTTGTTGGAAGATGTTTGAAAGTGACAGACAAATTAATTTTAATATGGTCAGCCATTATATGAGACTGAATTTTTTAAAAATATGTAATCTATTCGAAGGATAAAAATTGCATTTCTCACCAGTCTGTTTTATGGTTGACTATATTCCGCATCCAACCCTACTCATTCATCTTGTAAAATTACTGTCACATCATTACCATAATTTTCATCATCATAATCATCATCAGCTACAATGGCAAATTAGTAGTATATAGCAGGCTGACTAATAGAAATTGCTTTCTTTGAAGATGGATACGAAAACAAGTAACTATTTCTTTGTTTTGTGACCTGTGATGCTTTTGTTGCTAAAGTTGAAAATAATGATCTTATAATAGACTAGTACTGTTCCAGGAAATTGTTTGAAAGTCAACAAGCCGCTCACCAAACACTGAGAAAACCCCGTTTCTGCTTGCTATTGGTTGATTGTCTGTAGATTAGAGCATTGCTTGAAACAGTATTGACACATTGAGTGTTAAACAGTTTCTTTTTTTCACAGAAAGGTTGTAACTAATTTCTTTGTAGATCTGTAGAATTTGAGCATAATCTGTATGTTAAAAGTTGGTAGAATAAATTAAGTTAGCAGAAATGTTTATAGTTAGCATGGCCCTATCTTGTAGTTATGTTATTTCACTAAATTTGCACCATTGTAAAATCTTTAGAGTGACTGCATCTGCATTTCAAGGAGCTTCAGCTTGCATGAAATTTGATTCTTTACAGTTTAAATTATGTTTCTTAGTTACATAAATGGAGGAAAGACACTGTCAGAGATGATTTCATGCATGCATTAGTACAGAATGCTCTATTGTCTTGGCTTTTTTTTACAGTATTTGTTAATGTTATACTTCAGTAATAGAAAGGAATTGTAGCTGCAAGACTCATTTGCCAACTTGTGTTGACAAAGCTTTGGTTTCTCTCCTTTTTGTATTCTGCCCAGTTTTTTTGGTTTGCGTTGCTTACTTGTATGTGTATTATTTTGTATAGAATGCAGTGCGACACAACCTGTCTCTCCACAAATGTTTCATGAGGGTGGAGAACGTGAAAGGTGCCGTGTGGACAGTGGATGAAGTGGAATTTTACAAGCGCCGGCCCCAACGGTGCACAACTGGGTATGTCACATCGCAGCCGAGCCGGACACGCAAGTTGGTCTCGGACTCCTCTAGTCTCTAGCTCCTTCTAGCAAACATTTGGATTTGAATTTTTTCCCATTTCTTCCATTCTCATCTTATTCCATTTACATGTTTTTATATGTGTTTTTCCACTTTTTCTGTCTCGCTTGTGTTTGTGTGTGCGTAACCAGCATGAGGAAGCTTTAACAACTTAGCACGGAGCAAGGAGGGTGGACAAGACAGACGACGGAAGGTATTTCAAATCGAATATGTCTTGCTGAGAAGGCAGCTAGAAATGAGACTTTACCATTTTCTCTACTTTTTTTTCTCTTAAACTTTGTCTTTTACTCTCTTTTCTCTTTCTTGGTGGTCTGTGTATACAGAACGCGATCCGCACCAATCTGTCACTGCACAAGTGTTTTGTGCGCTATGAAGACGACTTTGGCTCCTTCTGGATGGTGGATGATGCAGAGTTTGTCAAGCGACGCCATCTTTCTCGTGGTCGTCCCCGGAAATATGACCCCACCCCATCACCCACTCCACCCCACCTCTCCGCACAGTAAGCACTGACTTTTTGGAAACTTTGCTGCTGCTGGCGCTGCTACAGTTCATTGCTTTAGTGATTGATGTTTGTGCCATGCCAAGCTTCAAGAGGGACAGGAATGGAGGTGCGACAGAAAGCATGAACTTAACACAATTCAGGTTAGATCAGTCACATCCACTGCTGTCCCTCATATGCATACAATGCCTAAACATCACACGAACACTACCCCACATGTGCCTTGCACTGCTCCTTGCTGCCTGTCTCATCTGCTTTGGCTGTGCACTTTCCAGAATGGTGGGCTGGGATCAGTTGTGTAGTTCTGTAGGGTGCAGTGCTTTGTAGACACATTAAACCTGTTGTTCATTAAGGTGGAAATTTCCTATTTACTGTGTAGAAGTTTTTAAATTTGACAAGGATTAAAACTGATCTGTAACTATAGACATTTACATTCTCTATTGTGCCAGTTTTTTTGTGCTTATGTTGTTGTACTGCATGGTTAGGAAAGGGAGTGGATGCAGTTTTTACAGGGTATTGGGTTTTGAAATACACAATGCAGAGGATAGCACAAGTGGTATGAAAAGCGTTTAGTTTCGTAATCTCCCTGCTCAGAGTAAAATGAAGTTAGGTTATGATTACAAATCTTTCAGGAGGAGTAGCTGATGAGTACTACAGTAAAATGGCTTGAACCTGTGAATGATTTGAATGCATTCATCCTATATGCTGCACAGTTGTTACATAGTCTTTGCTTAATGTCTTCTGGAATAAGTGTAACAGACTGTGCGTATCAGTTTCAACACTTTATTTTGCTCATTCAATGCCAAACAAATCTTTGGAATGAAAAGAGGTATGAACTTCTCAAATATATTAAGAAATTTTACACACATTTGGTTACTTCATGAATATGATTTTGTTGGGTATGTGTATTTTTAAAATGAAAAACAGCATAACTTTATAAGGGAAACATAAAAATAAATTATGTAACATTGGCACTACTTCTAGAAATTTTGGTTGTATTAATTATAATAGCCTCAGTATCTTCACTTAAAAGTTAAGAAGTGCATTCATTATGTTTGCTAGTTAATATGGGAAATGGTGTAGGGGTTGAAAATAATTACTGGTACCAGATAGCTGCCTAGGATACATGGAAATGACATTTGGCCAGTATTGTGTAATCATCAGATTTTTGCTGGAATGTTTTTAGGGTTGAGAATTGAGCTTAAATTATGTTTGCAGTATGTGTTTGAAATGAGAAGACATAACATTCTGTTATAATATATTATAATATGTACAGAAAAGAGCAGAGATCATCAGAGTAACACCATTGAAATACTGCTGTATTTCTCTACTTAGAATACACTTGATGAAGTGTTGTATCATGGGCAGGATAAATTATCTCATTTATTTCAGGACTCAAATGTATATTCTGTTTTAAAGTAAATTACTAAGTTTAAGTATTTTTTAGTATATTATTTTTTCACAGAATGTACATTCCTAGCTTTGTATATCATATCAGCTATTGGTACACTATGTGTCATGGGCCATATAACACTAAGATTGTTTAAACCAGATTTTGGGAGAAAACATGTATTCACATTTATTTGCACACATCATTTCTTCATAGCACTAGTCACAAATTTCTGATATTTATAAATAATCTGCTGAAGCTCCCTGCCATTTGATTCAGGAGGAATAAAACTGCTGCTGTAAAACACTCTTTCAGGGACTGTACAGAATTTACAAACATTTGATTTCTTCATGTTTCACTTCGAACTAATCTTTTTAGCTACCTTGTACAATATATGAGGATTCTTTCCAAAACATAAGTGTACTGTAATTATACACCCTTAGCTGTGCTTGTAATTGATAACAACAAGCCTGGAGTTGATTACAGTTCTTGAGTAGAACAGTATGCCAGTGAAATTTAGAAAGAAGTGATCATGGAATATTGTGTAAGTGTTTGATCCAAATTAAAATTTTTTGTTGTACCGACCAAAAATTTCTGGTTGTCCTGAAGTTGTTGGTGTTTGTAACAACATATACTGCATACATTTGAGGAAGTAAAGTTAGAAAGGCTGAATTGTGAGTGGAAGGAAATGTTCTGTGTTTCCAGACGCTTTGCATTGTAGTTGCACATGCCATGTGTGGAGAGAGTGGGTGAGTTAATCCAGTAATGTGTGAGTGACTGTCTGTGTAGCTGTAAGTACAGATCAGTTGAAGCACTGCACCATTAACAGTAGTGTGTCTTCTTCCTTTAATGTCACATGAAACCCTCCATATCCTCTTCAGAAGTTCCAGCATGGATGAATTGTTAATGGAATCCATGTACAGTTCCTCTCCCACATTATATTTTCGAACATTCGATCTGATGGCTTTTGTGTGTGCCCGTGCCGTTGTTGTAAACAGATAGATAGTACAACTTAATAGAAAATAACCATTCATCATGCCCATAGGAATTCCCCAGAACTGATGCAGTTAGGTACTCTCATCACAGACAAGGTACATTCTGTCTTTTATCTTATAATACACGTTTTCCTCCTTTTTCTCTCAATATGTGTTTTTCTACATCTTTCTTATATTTCTTATATTTGTATTTTATTATCTTAGTGTACTTTGGACACCATTCTTATATTCTTATCACATTTTGTATACTTTTACTGTTTAACATTTTCAATGTTTTCCAAGTGACTGAAACTTTTTAGAAAATATCTGAGTGTTTCTTTTTTTATTACTTATGGGTACCACAGACAAAGAATCTAACTGTGCCATGGAATGGAGCAGCTTCTCTCCCCTGCGTTCAGGTACCATGGTCACTTGGTGCATTGAATAATTCTTGTTTCAGATCATGGAGTGTACTTTCATATCAGAAATTTCATATTTACTTGTAACTGTTTAATATTCTAAAATGCTGTAAATGACTGCCAGAAGCATTATATTTAGTTTCACAACTTTGAAAATGAAGGTACTGGCTGGGCCATGTGATTTGAAACAAGTTCCTGTTTTCTCTTTTCAATTTTTATCTCTTGGTCTTGTAATGTCTGTGGCTTGATGGAAGCACCTGTTCAGTGGTGAGTTATTTATTACTTTGTATAATTTTATCTTTTTCTATTCCATTTTTCTCTACATATAGATGTTTTTATCTACTTTTTCTATTTTTCTTATGATATAATTGATGGTAATTGATTACCTTTCAGGAATATCTGCTGAATGAAGTTTATATTGCTTATGTAGGTTAAAAACATTTATAATAATGTATACTCTTTGAATTACTAGGGGAGTCCAGTCTAAAAGCCCCACCTTGACACACAGCCCCACTTTGTATGGAGATGCACTGAATGCCAGCCTACAGGTAAGAGTCAGTAATAATGAGGAATATTAAAGTTGTTTGTACTAACAAATATATGTTTGTATGTGCATGGGATTGCAATTTGTATGGCCATCAGTATGTATCCATTTGTCAACCATGTATTTTGTTAGGGCAAGGCAGGTATCCTAACATGTTGAGAGAGACTTAACCCTTTGCCGGTCCAATTTAAAGCACTACTGCATGGGCAGAAAGGCTGCGTTTTTTTCAGTGGGCATTTAAATTTACGTACTGCACCAGAAAC